>OLFY01000013.1_pt1 | contig 292701 bp, 225 predicted proteins | sample 1605611 | NCBI WGS metagenome assembly OLFY01 (sample SAMEA3888923, study PRJEB22519) | human gut metagenome | biome: human gut; feature: human-associated habitat; material: faeces | place: Denmark | collected 2011 | reverse complement strand
TTAAACCACATGTTCCTCCGCTTGTGCGGGCCCCCGTCAATTCCTTTGAGTTTCATTCTTGCGAACGTACTCCCCAGGTGGATAACTTATCGCTTTCGCTTAGTCACCGACTGTGTATCGCCGACAACGAGTTATCATCGTTTACTGCGTGGACTACCAGGGTATCTAATCCTGTTTGCTCCCCACGCTTTCGTGCCTCAACGTCAGATATAGTTTGGTAAGCTGCCTTCGCAATCGGTGTTCTGTATGATCTCTAAGCATTTCACCGCTACACCATACATTCCGCCTACCGCAACTACTCTCTAGCTCAACAGTATTAGAGGCACGTTCAGGGTTGAGCCCCGAAATTTCACCTCTAACTTATCAAACCGCCTACGCACCCTTTAAACCCAATAAATCCGGATAACGCTTGAATCCTCCGTATTACCGCGGCTGCTGGCACGGAGTTAGCCGATCCTTATTCGTACGATACTTTCAGACAGATACACGTATCTGCGTTTACCCTCGTACAAAAGCAGTTTACAACTCATAGAGCCGTCATCCTGCACGCGGCATGGCTGGTTCAGACTTGCGTCCATTGACCAATATTCCTCACTGCTGCCTCCCGTAGGAGTCTGGTCCGTGTCTCAGTACCAGTGTGGGGGGTTAACCTCTCAGTCCCCCTATGTATCGTCGCCTTGGTGAGCCGTTACCCCACCAACTAGCTAATACAACGCATGCCCATCTCTAACCATCGGAATTTTCAACCATAAAAGATGCCTTCTATGATATTATGGGGTATTAGTACCAATTTCTCAGTGTTATCCCCCTGTTAAAGGTAGGTTGCATACGCGTTACGCACCCGTGCGCCGGTCGCCGGCAGGAGTACCGAAATACTCCACCCGCTGCCCCTCGACTTGCATGTGTTAGGCCTGCCGCTAGCGTTTATCCTGAGCCAGGATCAAACTCTCCATTGTAGAAAATGTTTTGTTAAATATCTTGGCTATACTCAAAGGTATTGTTATTTCTATCACCACCGAAGTGATGATGGATAAACTTTGCTGCTTCAATACTTCAAAGAACTTTAATTCTAAAAATTACAGAACTTTCGTTTCTAAACCGCTAAGACTTAATCTCTTAGCGGGTGCAAAGATAAGTGGAGTTTTTCAAACTTCCAAATCTTTTCGTCAAATTTTTTCAACCTTTTCACACCCTCTCGAAAATCTGAGAGCGAAACGGGTTGCAAAGATAAGAACGATTTTTGGAACCACCAAATCTTTTCGTTAAAAACTTTTCGTTACCGTAAAGAACCTGTCGCTATCGATAGTGTTTCTCTCGTTTAGCGGGTGCAAATATATGGACTTTTATCGGTTACTTCCAAACATTCTGCAAACTATTTTTCCAATATTTTCCAGCGATCACGATAACCAACTACTTAACAAGGGCTTACCGTTCCATGTTTTTCCGCAGCCTCTTCCGCCGCATGTGCCAGAGATGAACGCAATCATATTTTACTTTATTGCCAAACGGACAAAGATTTTTTAAAATATTCTTAAATTCGGTTCATTACCAGCTGAATTTAGCGGTAAAAAATCTGGCGACGGGCATCCCCGACTACAGTAATTTGCCGCCGAGAAAGAGCGCGGCGATGGTAAAATAGATGATCAGACCGGTTACATCGACCAGCGTAGCGACAAACGGTGCCGAAGCCGTGGCCGGGTCGAGCCCTACTTTTTTAAGCAGGAACGGAATCATCGATCCAGAGAGTGTTCCCCACAGCACGATAAATATCAACGACACCGAGACGCTCAGGCCGATCCACACCCAATACTCCCCGTAATCATAAAGGCCGGCCTCCTGCCACACCCATATCCGGACAAAACCGATAATCCCGAGGATCGCCCCCAACAGCACGCCGGAAAACAGCTCTTTGCGCATCACATACCACCAGTTACGCATCTTCAGTTCCCCGAGGGCCAGCGCGCGGATGATGAGACTCGCCGCCTGGGAACCGGAGTTGCCCCCGCTCGAGATGATCAGTGGAACGAACAGCGCGAGCACTACCGCTTTCGAAATTTCTTCGTCGAAATGCCCCATCGCCGAAGCGGTCAGCATTTCGCTCAGGAACAGGATCACGAGCCAGCCGGCCCGCTTTTTCACCAGTTCGGCCAGCGACGTCTTCGTATAAGAGAGGTCCAGCCCCTCCGTACCGCCGAATTTCTGGAAGTCCTCGGTGTTCTCCTCCTGTACCACATCCATCACATCGTCGATCGTCACGATGCCGAGCAGCGTCCCGGCGGAGTCGGTTACCGGAAGCGCCACCCGGTCCAGGTTGCGGAACAGCTCTCCGGCCACCTCCTGGTCGTCATAAGCGTTCAGCGCGATGAAACGACTGTCGATCAAGTCGGCTATGATCTGGTCCGGAGAAGCCAGCAGAATTTCCCGGATGTGGATGTCGTCGACCAACTTCCAGCTGTCGTCCACCACATAAATCACATTGAGCGTCTCGGAATCGCGCCCGAAACGGCGGATGTGCTCCAGCGCCTGCGCCACGGTATAATAAGGTTTCACGGCAACGTATTCCGGCGTCATCAGCCGACCGATACTATCTTTGGGGTAGCCCAACAGCCGCGTGGCGATTTCACGTTCTTCTGCCGACAACATCTGCACGAGTCGTTGGCTCACTTTACCCGGCAACTCCTCGAAAAATGCGGTACGGTCATCCGGATCGAGATCGTTGAGCAGGCCGATCACGTTATCCACATTGGCTGCCAGCCCTTCGATAATTTCTTCCTGCTCGTCGTACAAAAGGTGTTTGAAAGTCTCTTTGGCCGATTCACGTGACAAAAGCCTGAACAGAAGTATCCGGTCGGGTTTCGAGAGTACGCCGATAATTTCGGCTATCTGGAACGGTTCCAGCGTAGCCAGTTCCTGCTTGGCAATTTTCCAGCTCCGTGATTCGATGAGCTGTTCAAAACGATTGGTGATTTCATTCATCATGCAATCTCCTTGTAGTTTATCCCTGCAAAGAGACCGCAGGGCCCCTTACAGAGAGGTGAATAATACTTTTCCTCTGCAACTCGGATAAGGGCCTTCGTCCATGATAACTGAATTTTGAGTTCGACTGAGAAATGCGGGATCATCCAATCCCACGTTCGATTGCTGCAAAAATAGCGCTTTTCCGGAAAAATCCGGCAAAAAAGGATCCTGAAATGCATGAATCCTCCGGGGAGACTCCCTCACGGGCTTTTTGAACAAAATAACCAAGATCGAAAAGTTTATTCGAAATTTCCCGCCGCCGGAATCTATACAGCCCACAAACGGACCAAACATGAGAGTTATAAAAACGCATCCCTGCCGGATGGCGGGGATGCGCTACACTTATATTATATATGTATGCCTGAATAAATAATACGACTTAGTACCATAACAGTCCCGGACGGACTCAGGCAATATGGCCTGCAACAAAATCTCCCACTTCCGTCGTCGAGCAGGCTTTCGCCCCGGCAGCTGCCAGGTCCTCGGTCACGACACCGGCTTCGATAGCTTGATTCACCGCATCGCGCACCGCTTTGCCCTCCTGCTGCAGCCCGACGTGCTCCAGCAGCATCGCCGCCGACAGGATCGTCGCCATCGGATTGGCGATATTCTTTCCCGCAGCCTGCGGATAACTGCCGTGGATCGGCTCGAACAGCGCGACTTTCGCTCCGACCGACGCGGACGGCAACATGCCCAGCGAACCGCTGATAACGCTCGCTTCGTCGGTGAGGATGTCGCCGAACAGGTTCTCGGTAACGATCACATCGAAATGCGTCGGGCGCTGAATGACCTGCATCGCGGCATTGTCCACGAACATATATTCCAGTTCGACATCGGGATACTGCGGGGCGAGCTCGCCGCCGATCTGGCGCCACAGCCGGGAGGTGGCAATCACATTGGCTTTATCCACCAGTGTCAGTTTTTTGCGGCGTCCCCGGGCCAGCCCGAAAGCCAGGTGCAGGATACGCTCGATCTCCTCGCGCGTATAGACACAGGTATCGTACGCCGTATTGCCGTCTTCGCTGCGTCCTTGCGGACGGCCGAAATACATGCCGCCGGTCAGCTCACGCACGCAAATGAAATCGGCCCCCTTGACAATTTCGGTCTTGAGCGGAGAACGCCCGGCCAGCGAATCGAACACCGCCAGCGGACGAAGGTTCGCAAAAAGTCCGAGCGACTTGCGCATACGGAGCAATCCCTGTTCGGGACGCACCTTCGCCGCAGGATTGTTATCGTATTTGGGATCGCCGATGGCACCGAACAGGACCACATCCGACGCTTCGCACACGGCGTGCGTTTCGGCCGGATACGGGTCGCCCGTCGCGTCGATCGCACAAGCGCCGACCAACGCCTTGCTGTATTCGAACTGATGGCCGTACTTGGCAGCGACGCTGTCGAGCACCTTCACCGCCTCGCCCACGATCTCGGGGCCGATGCCGTCTCCCGGCAAAAGAGCAATCTTCAATTTCATCTCCTCAATGATTTTAAATAAGGCACCCCATCAGGGGTGCCTTACTCCATTTACATTAATTTCTGTACGTTCGGGTTTGTGCCGGAGAGCTGCCATCAAACCCCATAATCCGAAATCCGCTAAAATCCGGCCGGTTTCCGCCCAAGTCGGGGCACCGGCTCCGAAACCGGAACACTTCATTTCCATGCAAGGTCCATGACGCGGCACATCCCTATACCTCCGCAGTACCTTTTTACGCTTATACCTGCCTACTTATACTTGCCCGCACCCGGACTCCCATCCCGTCACCGGCACAACCGGGTTCCGCCGTAGCCCGGTTCCGTCAGCGCCTCGGCACTGCAAATCACCACGCTGCGAACTCCGTTGTCAATGGCCCGGAACGCATTTTCAAGCTTCGGCAGCATGCCGTCGGCCACAACTCCCGCCGCTTTCAATTCGGCAAAACGCTGCGGCGTAATCTCAGGAATAACGCTGTTGTCGTCGTCGACATCCATCAACACGCCCCGCTTCTCGAAGCAGTAGACCAGTTCCGTGTCATAAACGCCGGACATGCCGACGGCAATCGTCTGTGCGACCGTGTCGGCATTGGTATTGAGCAATCCTTCGCCCGCAGCGTCGAGCGTAATCGGAGCGGCCACGACCGTATAACCCGCATCGATCAGCGTACGGGCCATCGGCAGGCCGAAGCGATCCGGCAACGGATCGCCCACCCAGCCGTAATCGACCGGCACCGGATTACGACGCTGCGAACGGATGAATCCGCCGTCCGCGCCGCTCAATCCCACCGCGTTACAACCAGCCTGCTGCAACTTACTGACAATCGTTTTGTTGATAAGTCCGGCATACACCATCGTCACAACCTTAAGCGTCTCGGCATCGGTTACCCGGCGGCCGCCGACCATTTGTGTCTCGATCCCAAGGGCTTTCGCAACGGTCGTAGCCACTTTTCCGCCCCCGTGAACCAGAATCTTCGGTTCGGGCAGCGATGCGAAATCGACTAGGAACCGATCGAGTTTCTCCGGGTTATCGACAATGTTTCCACCGATCTTAACGACTTTCAACATACTGGAATTACAATTATTTCAACGGTTTACAAAGAGCTGAATCGCCAAACCGACCGGTTACGAACAATCCGTTTCCCTGTTCCGGGTATTAAACTGTCAATAACTTGCGCAACGAGGTGAGCAACTGATCGGCATGCGCCTGCGTGATGTTCAGCGCGGGCAGCAACCGGAATACGTTCTTATTGCCCGACGAACCGACAAAAATATGCTCGTCGTAGATCAGTTTCTTGCGCAACGGAGCCGCATCCTCGAACAGTTCGATACCGATCATCAGGCCCCGGCCGCGCACCTCTTTAATATTGGGAAGCTTGCGCAACTCGGCGATCAGGTAGTCGCCCATCTTTTTCGCATTGTCGATCAGATTCTCCTGCTCGATTACGTCGGCCACGGCAATGGCTGCGGCACAGGCCAGGTGGTTGCCGCCGAAGGTGGTCCCGAGCATGCCGTATTTCGGCGCGATGCGCGGCGAGATCGAAATGGCTCCCATCGGGAAACCGTTGCCGATCCCCTTGGCCATCGAATAGATGTCGGCAGACACTCCGGCCCAGTCGTGCGAATAGTACTGTCCGCTCCGGGCGCAGCCGCACTGCACGCTGTCGGCGATGTACACGGCATCGTGCTGGTCACACAGCGAACGGATTTTCCACAGGAACGAACGGCTCGCCTCGCGAATACCGCCCACACCCTGAATGCCCTCCAAAATCACCGAAGAGATTTCGCCCTTGTTGGCCAGGAACGCCTCTTCGAGCGCCTGCTCATCGTTCAGCGGAACGAAAATCACGTTGTCCGTCTGGTTAACCGGAGCGACGATGTTCGGATTGTCGGTCGCTGCGACCGCCAATGAAGTCCGGCCATGGAACGAGCCTTTCATCGCAATCACCTTCTTCTTGCCGTTGAAGAACGAAGCCAGTTTCAGTGCGTTTTCATTCGCCTCGGCTCCCGAGTTACACAGGAACAACTGGTAATCGCTTTTGCCCGACAGGCGGCCGAGTTTTTCGGCCAGCTCCTTCTGCTGCGCAATGATTACGGAATTGGAATAAAATCCGATATTTTTCAGCTGATTGGTCACCATCTCCACATAATGCGGATGGGTGTGGCCGATCGAGATCACGGCGTGACCGCCGTACATATCGAGGTATTTCGTCCCCTTGTCGTCCCACACGTAGGAGCCTTCGGCCCGCACAATGTTGATATCGTACAAGGGATATACATCAAACATTTTCATAGTACTCTGTTTTTATAGGAGAAAACCGGGTATTTCTTTTCTCGCCACCGCGGGAGACTTTCCGATGCAGCCTACCCTGTCACACAGACGCAGGTTTAGAACGCAGCCGCTTTCAATCGCAAGCCGGCGCGCTGATCCAAACCAAACATCAGATTCATGTTCTGCACCGCCTGTCCCGACGCACCTTTGAGCAGGTTGTCGATCGCGCTCACCACCAGCAGTTTGTCGCCGTGCTTTTCCAGCGAGATCAGGCATTTGTTGGTGTTGACGACCTGTTTGAGATTGATATTCTTATCGCTCACAAACGTAAAGGCGGCATCTTTGTAATACTCCTTATACAGCGCGGCCATCTCCTCGAGCGGCCTATCGCAGTCGGTATAGATCGACGCGAGAATCCCGCGCGTAAAGTCGCCGCGATACGGAATGAAGTCGATTGCACTGTCGAAAGCTGGCATCAACGAGCGGATGCTTTCGCCGATCTCACGCAGGTGCTGGTGCTCGAATGCCTTATAGACAGACAGGTTATTGGCCCGCCAGCTGAAATGCGACGTGGCGGCCAGCTTCTGCCCAGCCCCGGTCGAACCGGTAGCGGCCGAAATGTGCACATCGCTGCGGAGCAACCCGGCTGCGGCCAGCGGCAGCAGTCCCAGTTGCAGGCAGGTAGCGAAACAACCCGGATTTGCGATGTTGCACGCCTCGCGTATTTTTTCACGGTTCATCTCGGGCAGGCCGTACACGAATGTCCGCTCCCCGAGCACTGCGCCCGCAGCCAGGCGGAAATCCTGGCTCAGGTCGATTACCCGCACTGAAGCCGGAACAGGAGTCGCTTCCAGGAACTTACGGGCATCGCCGTGACCGACGCAGAGGAAAATCACATCGACGCCCGAAAAATCGAGCTCTCCGGTGAAACGCATATCCGTATCGCCCAACAGGTCGGCGTGCACGTCACTGAGCAGATTGCCCGCATTGGAGTTGCTGTGCACGAACACCAGTTCCACCCCGTCGTGATTGACGAGAATACGGATAGCTTCGCCACCCGTATATCCCGCACCTCCTATGATGCCTACTTTAACTCTCTTCATGCGTATACTTTAAAGTATAGGGATGATTTACCTATTTCATTCCTTTGTTGACCTTGTACCAAATTTTGTTCTGGTTGCCGAAGATCTTACCGAAACCTTTGACGTCATCGCTGGTCCAGTCGCTCATCGTTTCGCCGTAAGCACCGAACGCATTGCTCATCAGGTCGTGCTCGCTCTTAATGCCGACCACCACGAAACGGTAAGGATGCAGGTCGACGTACACGTCGCCGCTCACCGTGCGCTGGCTGCTCTCGAGCATGGCCTCCATGTCTCGCATCACCGGATCGTAGTACTGCCCCTCGTGCAGGTAATTGCCGTAGAAAGCGGCGATCTGGTCTTTCCAGAAGAGCTGCCATTTGGTCAGCGTATGTTTCTCGAGCATGTGATGCGCTTTGATGATAATCATCGGGGCGGCAGCCTCGAAACCTACACGGCCTTTGATACCGATGATGGTATCGCCCACATGCATGTCACGGCCGATCGCATAGGGAGCGGCCACGGCCTGCAAGGCCTGGATCGCCGCGATACGATCGTCGAAACGTTTGCCGTCGAGACCGACGAACTCCCCTTTCTCGAAAGTCAGCGTAATGCGGCGCGATTTGCTCTCCTTGAGCTGCGAAGGGTAAGCCTCTTCGGGCAGCGTCTCGCTCGAAGTGAGCGTCTCCTTGCCGCCTACCGACGTGCCCCAGATGCCTTGGTTGATCGAATATTCCGCCTTTTTAAAGTCGAAATCGACGCCGTGCGAGCGCAGGTAGCTGATCTCCTCTTCGCGGCTGAGGCGTTTCTCGCGGATCAGCGCGATCACTTCAATCTCCGGTGCGATGATGTTGAACACCATATCGAAACGCACCTGGTCGTTACCGGCGCCCGTACTGCCGTGGCAAAGGTAATCGGCTCCGATCTGCTCGGCATATTTGGCAATGGCCGTCGCCTGCGACATACGCTCGGAGCTGACCGAAATCGGATAAGTGGCATTTTTCAGCACATTGCCGAAGATCATGTATTTGATTGCCGTATTGTAATAGTCCTGCGTCACATCGAGCGCTACGTAGCTCTTCACGCCCAGATCGTAGGCGCGTTTTTCGATTTTCGCGAGTTCCTCGGCCGAAAAGCCGCCGGTGTTGGCCAGTGCGGCATGAACCTCGAGGCCCATCTCCTTGGCCAGATATATTGCGCAGTAGGACGTGTCGAGCCCACCGCTAAATGCCAATACAACTTTTTTCTTTTCCATTTTCGTTACTTTTTGTCTTACTAACTTGTCCTGCTAATTTTTAAATCAAGAGGTCCTCCTTCTCACAGCCTGCATCCCGGCCGCAACATGCGAACCGGAAGGCTTCCGATCTCCAGCGGTGAAGGCTACTCCTCCTCGAACCCTGCGGGCCGGGGAACTTTCACTTCATCGTGGGCGGGATCAAAAAGCATGGCTGTGCAGAGGCAATTTCGTCGTTGTTTGCTTTGCAGGATCGGATAGTTCACGCAGCTTTCGCAGCCTTTCCAGAACTGGTCGTCATCGGTCAGCTCCGAGAAAGTTACGGGGCGGTACCCCAGTTCGTTGTTGATTTTCATCACGGCCAAACCGGTGGTCAGACCGAACAGCTTAGCACCTTTGAACATCTTGAGCGACAGGAAAAATGTCGCGGTCTTGATGGCTTTGGCCAAACCCAGCTTGCGGAATTTCGGATTGATAATCAAACCCGAATTGGCGACATAGTCGCCATGTCCCCAGGACTCGATGTAACTGAAACCGGCCCAGGTTCCGTCTTTGTGAAAGGCAATCACCGCCTTGCCGGCACGCATCTTGTTCGCTACATACTCGGGAGTACGTTTGGCGATACCAGTGCCGCGGGCTTTGGCGGATTCGGCCATTTCATCGCAGATAGCCTGCGCGAAGGGAGTGTGCTCCTCCGTGGCTACCAACACATTGAAATCTTCGATACTCATTCTAACACTCTAAATTTAAACGACGAAATTGTTTATGTACGGACGGCAGCGGCTCCTTGTCGCTGTTCGGCACGTACGAACTGCAAAAGTATGAAAAAAAGCTCAGAATAGGTCATAAGGGCGGGTTAAATTAAATTTTAAACAACTTCACCCTTTCGTGTCAGGATTCAATCGGCAATCCGACAAAACTTTCCCCGGAAGATCAACAATCGGAGAGGAATGGTATGGAAATTGTTCTCTGATTGAAACAATCCCCAATAAAAACGAATCCGCTATGAATTCATTATTATTAATCATTAATACGCTGTTAATCATGACACACACACTTCCTCCCCTCCCCTACGCCATGGACGCTCTCGCTCCGAAGATGAGTAAAGAGACTCTCGAATACCACTACGGCAAGCATTTGCAAACCTATATCGATAACCTCAACAACCTGATCAAAGGGACGCCTTACGAGAATATGACCCTGGAAGAGATCAGCGTGAAGGCCGACGGCCCGATTTACAACAACGGTGCGCAGGCCTGGAACCACGCATTCTTCTTCAACAGCTTTTCCCCGACGCCGAAATCGGCGCCCGAAGGAGCGTTGGCCGAAGCGATCAAACGTGATTTCGGTTCGTTCGACGCCTTCAAAGAGCAGTTCGGCAAAGCCGCCATCGGCCTGTTCGGATCGGGTTGGACCTGGCTGGCCGCAGATAAAAACGGCAAACTGGTTATCGTATCGGAATCGAATGCCGGCAATCCGTTGAAAAAAGGGCTGATCCCGCTGTTGGGCATCGACGTATGGGAGCACTCCTATTACATCGACTACCGCAACCGCCGGGCCGACTATGTAAAGAACTTCTGGGACATCGTCGACTGGAAGGTGATCGAAAAACGCTTCAAAAAATAACTCAATAGCGTGGCCCGTTCAGGGGGCCGCAACCCCTTGTGTCCGAAACCTGAACACACAGTGGCCACGCGACGAATGCCAAGAGGCGCTCAATCGAGCGCCTCTTCATGTTTCACATCAGCCCTGGTCAGACTGCCTCGAATTATTGCAGGAAGACATAATATACGGCAACGCAGGCAATACCCGGTTCATCGTTGCGGGAAACAGCAAGAAAAATTCCGTCAAACTACAACCCCTACAGCATTCTGATCAGGATACCCCCATAAATACAAGATTTAGGAAGGGGCTCTCTCACCGCGAAAATTTGCTCCGGTGCAGTTTACCAGGTCTTGTTGTATAGCAGCTATTTCACCGGACGTTTCGGATTGCGGGGAAACCAACCTTTGCGCACGCGCTCTTTCTGCTCGAAAAGCTCTTTGATCGTCCACAACGATGAAAAAGCGAATACGCCAGCCAGTGCAGCGACCAGCACGTTGTCGGTGCAAAGCGACCAGACGATACCACCGATGCCCAATAACAGGAAAATCCACCAGCATCCGGTGCCCCAGTAATATTCGGCTTTCACTACAACCGGATGAAACAGGCCGATGATCAGAAATGTCGCGATCCCGATCACGAGACCCAACAAGTGGTATTGCATCAGAAATTCCATTGCTTTTCCTGTTTAGAGGTTCCGGTGGACAAATTCGATGCAACGTTCCATCAGGTGATTCCGGTAATTGCCCATCGAATGGTTCCGGTCGGGATAGATATACATCTCGAACGGTTTATCGTGCTGTACCAGACGCGCGACCATTTCGTACGTATTCTGGATATGCACATTGTCGTCGGCCGTGCCATGCGCGATCAATAGTTTGCCCTTGAGCCGGTCGGCAAAGTTGATCGGCGAGTTGTCGTCGTAACCCGACGGATTTTCATTCGGGTCACCGTTGTAGATTTCGGTATAAATCGTATCGTAAAAGCGCCAGGAGGTGACCGGAGCAACCGCAATCGCCATCTTGAACACGTCGTTGCCCTTCAAAATACAGTTCAGCGCCATAAAACCGCCGTAACTCCATCCGAAAATCCCGATCCGATCCGAATCGATGTAAGGGAGCGCACCCAAATAACGCGCTGCGGCGATCTGGTCTTCCACCTCATATTTGCCGAGCTGCTTGTACGTGCACTTCTTGAATTCGGATCCGCGAAAACCGGTCCCGCGCCCATCCACACAGGCGACGATATAGCCCTGCTGCACAAGTACGTCCTCCCAGCCCATACTCCAGCTGTCGGCCACACGCTGCGAGCCGGGCCCGCTGTACTGCACCATAAAAAGCGGATAGCTCCGGGTCGAATCGAAATCGGCCGGACGGATCATGTATCCATTGAACTCGATCCCCTCCGGGTTCCGGAATGTAAAAAACTCCTTTTCCGGCACATTCAGTTTCGAAAGCGTATTCCTCAACGCAACGTTATCCTCGAGGGTACGCACCAACTTGCCGTCGGCTGCGTGCAGCGTCACGCGGTTCGGCGTCGAGACATTCGAAAAATAGCTGATAAAATAACGGAACCCGCGCGAGGGAGCGACCGAGTAGGTACCGCTGCCGTCCGTCAGCCGGCGTTTATCCTTGCCGTTGAGCCTGATGCTGTAAAGGTCCCGCTTCAAGGGCGAAGTTTCGGTCGAAAGGTAATAGACCCGGTCGCCTTCGATCCCGGCCAGAGCGGTAACCTCCCAATCACCGGAAGTGATCCGGTTCAGGAATCCTGTCTCCGCACTATATAAATAAAGGTGCGTAAACCCGTCTTTTTCGCTGCGCACCACGAACCGCTCCCCATCGGGAAGGAATGTAACGCACTCGTCATCGACCCGCTCGACATACCGCGGATCACGCTCATCGTAAATCACCCGGGCAGGTACGACTCCGGCATCCGTCCCCGCACCTGCTGCCAGGGCCGCCGCATCGCACAGCAACAGTTCGAAATGGTTTTGCGGACGGTTCAGCCGGTAGACGAGCAAACCTCCGGCGGGCGTCCATTTGACCCGCGGAATATACTGGTCAGTCTCTTTCCCGGTGTCGATGCGGCTGCGCCGGCCGCTTTCCAGATTGTAGTTGTATACTTCAACGATCGAATTTTGTTCGCCCGCCTTGGGATATTTGAACGAATAGTTCTCCGGATACAAGTCCCCTTCGAAACGGTTCATGTTGTACTCCCTGACCCGGCTCTCGTCGAACCGCATCCACGCCAGGTTCTTTCCGTCGGGAGACCAGGCGAATGCGCGTGAAAAGCCGAACTCCTCTTCGTATACCCAGTCCGGAATGCCGTTGATGATGTGGTTGAACAGACCGTCCGAGGTAATTTGCCGCTCGGATCCGGTAGCCAGATCGACCACGTACAGATTATTCCCACGCACAAATGCGACGCGCGTGGCATCGGGCGAAAATTGCGCCACCTGCTGCGGCCCGCCCGCCGAAAGCCGGATCAACCGGTCTTCTTCCCGGTCGTAGATCCAATACTCGGCAGTAAACGACCGGCGGTAGATCGGTTTTACCTCCGTAGTCAGCAAAATACGGCGTTCATCCGAACTGAATGCATAATCGGTGAACGGCAATACCGGTTGCTGTTGTTTGCTGTCGAACACCACAGCAGTCTGCTCTCCGGTCCCATAGCTGAATTCGAGGATTTTCCCGTCGCTCATGGTCGTGTAATGCTCTCCGTCGTTCATGCTGCGTACGCCCTGTACGGTACGGGGCACGAAAATCCCCTGCTTCATGTCGTCGTAACCGAACCGTCCCGCTCCGGCAACGAGAGTCACCGAGGAGCAGGTAACCGCCGAACAGAGGGTGAGCGCCATAGCCATCGTTTTTATGTTTTTCATACCGTCGTTTCGATCTTGATCCATGCATTACCCCTTCAGGAATCCTAACACGCCTTCAGGCTCAGGTCGAGGCTTTTGATCTGGTGCGTCAGCGCGCCAACCGAGATAAAATCAACGCCGCACTCGGCGTACTCACGCAGATTCTTAAGCGTAATTCCCCCGGACGATTCGATCTCGGCCCGGCCGCCGATCAGTTTTACCGCTTCACGCGTCAATTCAGGGGTGAAATTGTCCAACATGATCCGGTCGCAACCGCCCGCAGCGAACACGTCGCGGATATCGTCCAGCGAACGGACCTCCACCTCGATCGGAATATCCTTGCCTTTCTCCTTCAGATATTCGCGCGTCAGCGGGATCGCCTTGAGGATACCACCGGCAAAGTCGATATGATTATCCTTAAGGATCACCATGTCGAACAGACCCATGCGGTGGTTTTCGCCTCCGCCCAACTTGACGGCGATCTTATCCAACACACGCATCCCCGGCGTCGTTTTGCGCGTATCGAGCACTTTGGTCTTCAACCCCTCGAGCTCTTTCACATAAACGGCCGTCTGTGTCGCCACGCCGCTCATACGTTGCATGATGTTGAGCAAGATCCGTTCAGCCTGCAGCAGCGAGATCAATCGTCCCTCGACGTAAAAGGCAATATCTCCGGGTTTGATCCGGGTCCCGTCCTCCAGGAGCTGCTCGAATTTCACCTCAGGATCCAGGCGCCGCAGCACCCGCCGGGCGACTTCAACGCCGGCCAAAATACCGTCCTGTTTCACCAGCAGTTTCATCCGTCCGCGCTGGTCATGCGGAATACAGGCCAGCGACGAATGGTCGCCGTCGCCGATATCCTCCCGGATCGCCAGCTCAATCAATTCATCGACGAAGGGAATATACTCTTCTTTCATAATGCTCATGTTTTAACCGGACAGCGCATACTGTCGCAATTACAATCGAATTTCGTACAAAGTTAAACAAAGTGGCGGCAATTCAAAAGCAGGACTTTCCGATTTGCGCGTCTTACAATCCGGAAGTCCATAAAAGTTTTTGCTTACAATTTACAACACATATTCTTTTCCCCACTTACGATTAGCTTACAAACCGCTTAAATTTGCATATTTTCAAGCATAATTTGTACTTTTACAGAGAATTTTTAACATCAATTACAAATCGGGTTACTTTTGTCATTGTGTTTAAAACAAATATAAACAACTGACACACAATAATAAAAGTGAAACCTTAAAAGTTTGAGCATCATAGGGACCCGAAAAACTTTCATTCTATCAGCTGCTATCCCGATTTATTTTGTAAAAAAAGAACCGAACCACACGACATGAAACCACTCAGAAGCGATATAACCACCCGGGGCCGCCGCATGGCCGGGGCCCGCAGTCTTTGGAGGGCGAACGGCATGAGGGACGAGCAGATGGGTCGTCCGGTCATTGCGATCGTCAATTCGTTCACGCAATTCGTCCCGGGACACGTCCACCTGCATGAAATCGGCCAGCAAATTAAGGAGTGGATCGCCGAAGAGGGTTGCTTCGCCGCAGAGTTCAATACGATCGCCATCGACGACGGAATCGCGATGGGCCACGACGGGATGCTCTATTCGCTCCCTTCACGCGAACTGATCGCGGACAGCGTCGAGTACATGTGCAACGCACACAAAGCCGACGCAATGATCTGCATCTCGAACTGCGACAAAATCACCCCCGGCATGCTGATGGCAGCCATGCGGCTCAACATCCCGGCAGTATTCGTCTCCGGAGGACCGATGGAGGCCGGACGTACAGCGGGAAAAGCCTACGACCTGATCGACGCAATGGTCAAGGGGGCCGACGATACAGTTTCCGAACAGGAATTAGCCGCGGTCGAGCATTCCGCCTGCCCGACCTGCGGCTCCTGTTCAGGAATGTTCACGGCCAATTCGATGAACTGCCTGACCGAAGCGCTCGGCCTTTCGCTGCCCGGCAACGGAACGATCCTCGCCACGCATGCGGCTCGTACCGACCTGTTCCGCAAAGCGGCCAAACTGATCGTCAAAAACGCGAACGAATACTATTTCAACGATAACGACGCCGTACTGCCCCGTTCGATCGCCACGCGGGAAGCATTCCTGAACGCCATGTCGATGGACATCGCGATGGGCGGTTCGTCGAACACGGTTCTGCACCTGCTGGCCATAGCGCAGGAGGCGGGCGTGGAATTCACGATGAAAGACATCGACGCGCTCTCGCGCCGGGTGCCGGTCATCTGCAAGGTCGCGCCGAATTCCCACCACCACATCGAAGACGTAAACCGTGCGGGAGGGATTATGGCGATCCTCGGCGAACTCGACCGCGCGGGACTGCTCGACACCTCGGTGCACCGAATCGATTATCCCGACCTGAAAAGTGCAATCGCCGCAAACGACATCCTCTCGGCTACTGCGTCGGAGGAGGCCAAAGCACGCGCGCTGGCAGCGCCCGGCGGCAAATTCAACCTGGAACTCGGTTCGCAGGACAATACCTACCCCGAGGCCGATACCGACCGTAAACAGGGCTGCATCCGCGACATGGAGCACCCCTATCTCAAGGACGGGGGGTTAGCCGTGCTGTTCGGCAACCTGGCCGAAGACGGCTGCATCGTCAAAACGGCCGGCGTAGACGCATCGATCCTCCGTTTCGAGGGCAAAGCCCGCGTATTCGAATCACAGGAAGAAGCATGCGAAGGAATCCTCTCAGGCAAGGTTAAAGCCGGCGACGTGGTGATTATCCGCTACGAAGGCCCCAAAGGGGGCCCCGGTATGCAGGAGATGCTCTACCCCACCTCCTACCTGAAAAGCATCAAAATCGACAAGCAGTGCGCACTGGTGACCGACGGCCGTTTCTCGGGAGGCACCTCGGGCTTGTCGATCGGACACGTATCGCCGGAAGCAGCCGCCGGAGGCAACATCGCACTTGTCCGCAACGATGATCCCATCCTGATCGACATTCCCAACCGCACGATCCGCATCGACCTTCCGGACAAAGAGTTGCTACAGCGCCGCAAAGAAATTGTCCGCTTCGAACCCGAAGGACGCGAACGAGTCGTCAGCAAGGCCCTAAGGGTCTACGCCAGCCAGGTCACTTCGGCCGACCGCGGCGGCGTCCGGGAAATTCGCTGAGCGCTTCACACCTGCGGGCTACTCCCCTCCCGTCCCCGGAAACACTCCGAAAACTTACCGGTACAAATTACAGCCAAGCCGTCCCGGTTGGTGCTAAAGGGTATTTTGCCACTGTCCCGGACCTGCCAGACTGGCTGTCCAAACACCCTGAAGCCGGAACTCTCCCAGAGCTGAAAAGTTGTACGGAAAAGATTAGAATAAAAAGGAGATCAACATTTTGAAACAGTATGCAGATATGTCGAACCCACACAAGGTAAAAGGAGCGGAAGCTCTGCTGTTATCGCTGTTGGCCGAAGGCACCGATACGCTCTTCGGCTACCCCGGAGGTGCCATCATTCCGGTATACGATCACCTCTACGGCTATACCGACCGGCTGCACCATATCCTGACGCGCCACGAGCAGGGTGCGGTACATGCCGCGCAAGGTTACGCACGGGCTACGGGCCGGGTCGGCGTCTGCATGGCCACTTCGGGCCCCGGCGCCACGAACCTGGTCACCGGCATTGCCGACGCCATGATCGATTCGACGCCGCTGGTCTGCATTACGGCCCAGGTCGCAGCGGCTGCATTGGGTTCCGACGCTTTCCAGGAAGCCGACATCATCAGCATGACCATGCCCGTCACGAAATGGAATTTCCAGATTACCCGTGCGGAAGAAATTCCGGGAGCGATAGCCAAAGCCTTTTACATCGCCCGGTCAGGCCGTCCCGGCCCCGTAGTGATCGATTTCACGAAAAATGCGCAGAACGAAGATATGGTTTTCAGTTACACGCCCTGCGACTATCTGCGCAGCTACCAGCCGACGCCACCGCTGCAAGCCGCTGACATCACGCAGGCGGTAGAGATGGTCAATGCGGCTGAAAAACCCTTGCTGCTGGTCGGGCAGGGAGTCAAACTCTCCGGCGGGGAACGGGCCGTGATCGCACTGGCCGAAAAAGGGGGAATCCCGATGGCGGAAACACTGATGGGCATTTCAGCGGTACCCAACGCCCATCCACTTTTCGTCGGCAACCTAGGCATGCACGGCAACCTGGCAGCCAACGAAATGACCCAGCAAAGCGACCTGATCGTCGCCGTGGGCATGCGTTTCAGCGACCGCGTGACGGGAGACGTCAAGAGTTATGCTCCCCATGCCCGGATCATACATATCGACATCGATCCGGCGGAACTGAATAAAAACATTCCTGTCGCGCTGGCCGTCCATGCCGATGCGAAAGAAGCCCTCGAGGCCATGCTGCCCGGCATCCGGTACAAAGAACGCACGCAGTGGCTCGCCCTCGCAACCGCCAAACGGCGCGAGGAAGACGATACAGTCGTTCGCCATGACATGCACCCCCGGGGCGACGGCATCACGATGTGCCAGGCCGTGAGCGCACTGGCCGACGCCGAACACGGCGATGCCGTCATTGTCACCGACGTGGGGCAAAACCAAATGTTCGGGGCACGCTACTCGCGTTTCAACTCCACGCGCAGCTTCATCACCTCGGGTGGCCTCGGCACGATGGGGTTCGGGCTGCCCGCAGCCATCGGAGCAAAGCTCGGCATGCCCGGGCGGGAGGTGGTGGCCATCCTCGGCGACGGAGGCTTCCAGATGACGATACAGGAGTTGGGGACGATCAAACAGGAACAATTGGGCCTGAAAATCGTCGTGCTGAACAACTCCTATCTGGGTATGGTCCGCCAGTGGCAGCAACTTTTCCATGACCGCCGCTATTCGTTCACCCCGATGGACAATCCGGATTTCACGATGATCGCGTCGGCTTACGGCATTCCCACCGACCGGGTCAGCGACCCGGCGGAACTTCCGGGCGCAATGCGCAAACTGGCCGACGCTCCGGGCCCCTATTTCCTCGAAGTGGTCGTCCGCCCCGAAGAGAACGTATTCCCGATGGTACCCGCAGGAGAATCGCTGTCAAACGTCATGTGCAAAGAGTAAAGTTATGGAACAGGAATATATCGTCATCGCTTTCACGGAGAATCAAATCGGTGTACTGAACCGCATCACGGGGCTTTACCTGCGCCGCAAAATCAACATCGAGAGCCTGAAAGTCTCGGAAAGCTCGATCAAGGGGATCAGTATGTTCGTTATTTCGGCTTTCACGACCCACGAGATCATCGAACGGCTCGTCAAGCAACTGCGCAATATTATCGACGTCATTCAGGTGGAGTTCTATTCCAACGAAGAGTTAATCACCCAGGAAATCGCCCTGTATAAAATCTCGGCTGAAATTCTGCGGCAAAGCGACACGGTAGACCGGATCATCCGGCAATGGAACGCCCGTTTCATCGAAATCAATCCCGCATACGTGGTGGTCGAGAAAACCGGGACGCGCGAAGAGATCGACCGCATGAGGGAAACGCTCGCAGAGGAGAAGCTGCTCGACGAATTCACACGCTCGGGCAGCGTCGTGCTGCACCGCGAATCGGTGGAAGAGAAACTGCAGGGGAAAATATAGGATCTGCAAACCCGGCAAGAGTGCACACCGATTCGATCCGGTATCTCCGGCTGCTTGCAAACGGATGCCGCTGCGTTTCCGGCAAGCAGACAGGGGAACGGGACCATTTAAAGTCTGGACAAACAAAGAAATAAACCAACTGTAAGATTAAATCTGAAAAATCATGGCAAAAATGAATTTCGGCGGCGTCGAGGAGAACGTTGTCACCCGCGAAGAGTTTCCGTTGAGCAAAGCGCTCGAAGTGCTTAAGGGCGAGACCATCGCCGTCATCGGCTACGGCGTTCAGGGACCGGGACAGTCGCTGAACCTGAAGGATAACGGTTTCAATGTGATCGTCGGCCAGCGCAAAAATTCGAAAACCTGGGACAAAGCTATCGCAGACGGCTGGGTTCCCGGGGAAACGCTTTTCGAAATCGAAGAGGCCTGCCAGCGGGCTACCATCATTCAATACCTGCTGTCGGACGCTGCCCAGATCGCCGTATGGCCTACTGTCAAAAAGCACCTGACCGCCGGGAAAGCGCTCTATTTTTCACACGGCTTCGGCGCTACCTACTCCGAACGCACCGGCATCATCCCGCCGAAAGATATCGATGTCATCATGATCGCCCCGAAAGGTTCGGGTACCTCGCTGCGCCGGCTCTTCCTCGAAGGGCGCGGGCTGAACTCCAGCTATGCGATCCTGCAGGACGCTACCGGCAAAGCCTGGGATCGTGTCATCGCATTGGGTATCGGCGTAGGGTCGGGGTACCTGTTCGAAACTACGTTCAAAAAAGAAGTTTACTCCGACCTGACCGGTGAACGCGGTACGCTGATGGGCGCTATTCAGGGGATTTTCGCGGCACAATACCAAGTACTGCGCGAAAACGGACACACTCCTTCCGAAGCGTTCAACGAAACAGTCGAAGAGCTCACCCAGAGCCTGATGCCGCTGGTTGCTGAAAACGGTATGGACTGGATGTATGCGAACTGCTCGACGACTGCACAGCGCGGGGCGCTCGACTGGTGGAAACCGTTCCGCGATGCAACGTTGCCGGTATTCAAAAAGCTATACGCCGAAGTGGCTGCCGGCAACGAAGCCCAGCGTTCGATCGACAGCAACAGCAAGACAGACTACCGCGAAAAACTCGATGCCGAACTCAAAGAGATGCGTGAAAGCGAAATGTGGCAGGCTGGTGCGACGGTGCGCAACCTGCGTCCCGAACGCAACAAGTAACCTTACCAGGTATCTTCATGTAAAAACATCAAAGCCTGCCCGGATGAGCAGGTTTTGATGTTTTTATTATTCGATGTATCTATAAATAGAGACGATCGACAAAAAAGAAAATCGACCGGAAGCTAAAACCCTCCTTCAGGTTCCCAGCCGGAAAAAACACAGTAACCTGCGTACCATACGGTTATGCAAACCCATCCGGGAAGAGTGGAAATCGGAATTTTCTCCTTGATGCAAGGCGGCCTGGCCTGCTCCCATGGAAGCGGCTATGATCGGGTTCCAGAAGCGGGCCCGCCGTCGCCTGTTGAATCCATGGCAGCCAAACGGGACATGCCCTCCGTTCAACTGATAGCAAAGCCAAGGGTAGGTATCGAATGAAAAGTGCGCCGCCACTTCAACCGGAGGAATACTGAAATTCGGCTCCAGTTTGGGAGCTTCCACGGCAAAAAACACATCCTCATAATAGCGGGATTCGGCGACACGCTCCTTATAGTAAGCTACCCGGTCGGCATGGTCGGTCAGCAAACGATAGATCGTCCCGGTACGCCTGAGCGACAAACCGCCGTTGCCTACCTTATTCCGGACAATGTGCCTTTGATAATGGTTCTTTCCGCTCAACAGGCTTTTCAGCCGGGAACATACTTTATAAACCGGATTGGCATAAAGCGGGCGGGAAGGCCAGGGGGCACCGATATAATCATATCCCCGGGCACACCACTGCGCCAGTTCGTCCCGGAAGACAAAAGCATCCGTCTGGTAAATCAGGATATATTCCCAATTCAGAAAACGCCGGTAAAATTCGGCCGACAGCATCAAGTGGTTGTAGCCGTAGCGTCCCGCAAAAAAAGAGGGATCGAAACTCTCTATCCTGCAGGACGGGAAACGCATCATGACCGGAGTCATATCGAGCCCTTCGGGAATCACAAACGTAATCGGATAGCCGCCCAACACAGCGAAACACCGCTCCAGCGACAACCATTCGTCAGGATTCAGTGCAGTGCGGTAAAGCGGAACAACCACATTCACGGGAGGGAGAGTCTGTTGCTTCAAGTGCTGGAAGTTTAGGATAACGACAATACTTTACTCAGATGAGCGTGCAACTGGATCGGAGTCAGGTTCTGCCGAATGTGCCCTTTCCGGGCCACGGAAATCGTCCCGCGCTCTTCCGAAACGGCGATCACCAACGCATCGGTCACCTCGGAAGCGCCGAGTGCCGCCCGGTGCCGCATCCCGAATTCCGAAGGCACAACTTCACGCTCGGTTGAAGGGAGCACACACCGTGCCGCAGCGATCCTTCCGTTCGCAATCACGATCGCTCCGTCATGCAACGGTGAATTTTTGAAAAATATTGTTTTAATCAGGGCCGACGACACCCTGGCATCAATCGGTTCACCCCGCTCGATCAACGGATCGAGACTGATGCTGCGCCCGATCACAATCAGTGCGCCGGTCTTCGAAGCGGCCATATCCGCACAAGCATTCACGATCGGATCGATCCATTCCAACGCCCGGTCGATCGACTGGCGCGATTTGAACCACCTGCCGAAAAGCGTATTTTTTCGGTGTGAATACTGCGTTCCGAGCAACAACAGGAACCGCCGGATTTCCTGTTGGAACACCACGATCAGCGCGATCACGCCGACCCCGATGATCTGTCCCAGGATCATACTCAGCAACTCCATTTTCAACACTCTGACCACAATCCATAGCAGATATACGATCAGGATGCCGACCACGATCCTCAATGCGTTCGTACCCCGTGTAAGCCGGTAGATCTGGAACATGATCAGCGCGACCACGAGGATATCGATGATGTCGATCAGCGTTATGTCGATAAAGCCCATACGGGAACAAAGATAATAAAGATAATAAAGTAATCATAAAAACGGCAACTGTTTTCACAATTGCCGTTTTGGTATGAAAATCGGACAGGTAACGAAAATCCCTACCCGCGTTGTTTCCGGTTGATCATGTCGTACGCGACCGGTGTGGCCACGAATACCGACGAGAAGGTACCCATCACGATACCGAACATCAGCGCGAAGATAAAGCCGCGGATCACCTCGCCGCCGAACAGGAAGATCGCCAACAGCACGACGAAAGTGGTTCCCGCCGTATTGACCGTACGGGCCAACGTACTGTTGATAGCGTTGTTGATGTTATCGCGTACGCTCCGTTTCGGATAGAGTTCCTGATACTCGCGAATACGGTCGAAGATTACCACCGTGTCGTTGATCGAGTAACCGATAATCGTCAGGATCGCAGCGATGAACGACTGGTCGATCTCCATATTGAAAGGCAACAGCCCATGCAGCATCGAGAAAATACCGATCGTGATGATCGCGTCGTGGGCCAGCGAGATCACACCGCCCATACCCCACTGCCAGCGTTTGAAACGCAGCATGATATAAATTCCGATGGCCAACAAGCTGAACAATACGGCGATAAACGAATTTACCGTAATATCGTGCGCCACGCTCGGGCCGACCTTGTCGGAACTGATGATGCCGTACGGACTGGTCTGGGTCGTCTGGAACTCGGATTCGGTCAGTTTTTGGGTCATCAGCGGCGAAAGCGACTGGTAAAGCATCGATTCGATTTCGGCGGTCACATTGTCGCCCGCGTCGTCATACTTGTACTGCGTTACGATACGCATCTGGTTTTCCTTACCGAACTGCTTCACCTCGTAGCTCGAACCTTCGAAAACGGGCTGCAATGCTTCGCGCACCTCGTTGGCGGTCACGGGACGGTCAAAGCGCACGACGAAAGCACGTCCGCCGGAGAAATCGACGCCGTAACTCAGACCTCGGGTCGCCAGCGATACGACAGTCGCTACAACCAATGCAATGGAAATAATATAAGTGATGTGACGCAGTTTGATAAAGTCGATATGCGTATGGGCCAGGAAATTCTCCGTATACTTGTTCGAGAAGCGGATCTTCCAACCCTTGTTGAGCATTCCGGTAAAGATCAGGCGCGTGATGAAGATCGCGCAGAAGAGCGAGGTCAGGATACCGATGATCAGCGTCGTGGCAAAACCCTGAACAGGTCCCGTACCGAAAATGAACAGCACAATACCGGTAATCAGCGTGGTCAGGTTACCGTCGATAATGGCGGACATAGCGTTCTTGAAACCCTCTTTGAGCGACAGGGCCAAGCCTTTGCCCGCCCGGAGTTCCTCTTTCACGCGTTCATAGATGATCACGTTCGCATCGACGGCCATACCCATCGTCAATACGATACCGGCGATACCCGGCAGTGTCAGTACGGCTCCGAACGACACCAATACGCCCAGCAAGAAGAACAGGTTGCATATCAATGCAATACCGGCAACAAGGCCCGCCGTATTGTAATAGAAGATCATGTAAATCAGAACCAGGATGAACGCGAGGATAAACGACATCATACCGGCGTTGATCGACTCCTGTCCCAGCGACGGGCCGACCACGGTATCCTGGATAATCCGGGCAGGCGCGGGCAATTTACCCGACTTGAGGACGTTGGCCAAGTCTTTCGCCTCCTGGATCGTAAAATTGCCGGTGATCGAAGAACGGCCGCCTTCGATCTCCTGGTTCACACGCGGAGCCGAGTAGACATAACCATCAAGGACGATCGCGACGCTGCGGCCGATGTTGTCGGCGGTCAGGCGGGCCCACGAACGGGCGCCGGCAGCGTTCATCACCATACTAACCTCTGCCGATGCACCATGCTGCGAATACTCCTCGCGTGCCTCGGTTACGACACCGCCGTCGAGTGGAGCTTTGCCGTCGCGCGTATTGGCTTTGATCGCATAAAGATCGAAAATCGTTTCACCCGGATCGGAAGCCTTGATGCCCCACAGCAGTTTCACATCGCGCGGCAACAGCGCCTTCACCTGCGGCAGGTTCAGGTAACGGTTCACCGTAGCGGTATCGAACGACAATGCACGGCCCACTACCGGACCTGCACCGAGCTGCCCCTGCTGGTCGACGATCGGCTGCAGTTTTGCAAAAAGCGGGTATTGTGCACTCATCGCCGAAGTATCATGCACCTCTGCGGCGGGTTTGTTCTGGGGTGCGAGGCTGTCCAGTTCTTTGAGCAGCGACGATTCCTCTTTGGCCTCGGTTTTGGCTACAGTGGAATCGGCGGCCAAAATGGCCTCCGCTGTCGTTTTGGCAACGCTATCCGTTGCACCGGCCAGGCTGCCGGCAGCCTGCAGGTCACGGATCAGCGCATTGGCCTGTTCGAGGGCGGGATAAATCTCGTTGTTTTCGTAAGTGGCCCAGAATTCGAGACTGGCCGTTCCCTGCAGTAACTTGCGGACACGCTCCGGCTCCTTGACGCCGGGCAATTCCACCAGAATACGGCCGGAATTTTCGAGGCGCTGGATATTGGGCTGTGCCACACCGAAACGGTCGATACGGTTGCGCAGCACGTTGAACGAGTTGGCAATGGCGCCTTCTGCCTGTTCGCGCAGTACGCGGATCACCTGTTCGTTGGTACTGGCCGGGGTAATCACCTCGCGCAACTCAGGCGTATTGAAAATGTAGCACAGCTTGCCGCCGTCCGACACCTTCTCATAAGCCGAGGCGAAGAGCGTAATATAGTCGCTGGTGCTGCTTTTCTGGGCCTCCCGGGCCTGGGCGAGCGCCTGGTTGAACACCGGGTCCTTGCTGTCGTTGGACAGTGCGCGCACGACGTCTTCAACCGAAATCTCGAGCATGACGTTCATACCGCCGCGCAGGTCGAGACCGAGGTTGATCTCTTTCTCCTTGCACTCCTTGTAGTTGAACTTCACGAACCCGAGGTTATACACGGGCTGCGACTTGACGGAGTCCAGATAATTCTGCTCCTTGACCGGATCCCCGGCGGCATAACGGGCGGCTTGCTTCTCGACATGGCGCGTCACAAACGTGAACGAAAGCTGGTACGCGCAGGCTATTGCAAGAACAATCGCCAGAAATTTTAGTGCACCTTTATTCTGCATGTTGTTTGGATTTATATACTTTAAATGTTAACTCGTTCATTCACACAATGTGCATTTGGAGTGCAAATCTACACATTTTTTCATCAAATACAACCAAAAGGGAGCTTTTCAGAGGGTGAATTTTGCGCACCCGGAAGTACCGGGGCGGCGGGAACCGGGGAAATATGCTATATTTGTCAGGCACCATCTTTGCGCGAACCAAAGTAACCTAACCTTGACCGGATATGGAATTCGAGACCGTTCCCCGTTTTTTTGTCCTGCAATGGATCGAGAAGTACCTGTTTCAGTGGGGCTTCTCGGACGCCGCAGCCGACCTGATCACTTTTCTGGTAGCCTGCGGACTGGCCGTGCTGCTGCTCTGGCTGCTGAACTTCATCGGGACCTGGATACTGACCCATATCGTCGCACTGGCCGTACACCGCAGCCGCACGCTGTGGGACGATTTCCTGATGCGCCGCCATTTTTTCAACCGCATCATCAAGTGCCTCACCGGGGCTTTATTGCTCTTTTCGGCCCGAATCATCTTCGCAGGTTACAACCCGGCAGTCATCACCGGTATCGAAGTAATCACGCGTATCTTCATCACCGTTATAGGCGCATTGGCCTGCGGATCGTTCCTCGATGCGCTGAACGACGTCTATAACTCGAAGCCGATCGCCAAACAGAAATCGATCAAAGGGATCGTCCAAACGGTCAAACTGGTGATCTACATCATCGCGGGCATCATCGGCATCGCGATCCTGCTGCGCAAGGACCCGACCCAGCTGCTCGTCGGACTGGGTGCCTCGGCGGCCATCATGTCGCTCGTGTTCAAGGATACTATCCTGGGCTTCGTCGCATCGATCCAGATTTCGGCACAGGACATGATCCATCCCGGCGACTGGATCGAAATGCCGTCGAAAGGGGCCGACGGGGTCGTGACGGATATCAACGTAAGCAATGTAAAGGTGCGCAACTGGAACAACACGATCACCATGATCCCGATCTACTCGCTCGTCTCGGAAGCTTTCACCAACTGGCGCAGCATGGAAGAGAGCGCGGGCAGACAGTTCCGTCGACCGTTGTACTTCGACGTGACCAGCCTCGGCGAACTGACCCCGCAACAGGTAGAGGCCATCGAAAAACATCCGGCCGTCACGGCCGCTGCAATCAAGATGCAGCAAATTTTCAGGGAGACCAATACGGGACACGCCGTGCTGAATCTAGCCCTGTTCCGGTGCTATGCGCAGGCATACCTGAGCCAGCACCCGCAGATCGCCGCCGATCAGACGCTGATCGTACGCTACCTGCCTTTCGACGAAAACGGAATTAAACTCGAGCTGTACGGCTACTCTGCCGAAAAGCGATTCGCTTTCTACGAGGCGATCGTGGCGGATATAATCAACCACCTGTTCATCGCGGCGCCGGTCTTCGGGCTGAAATTCTACCAACGTCCGTCGGCATCGCAAAGCGCCGTACTGCTTGCCGGGACCGATGACACGGACAGGAACGATAGCCATGACACGCTCTTGTCCGGCAGTGCGCACTAAAAACAGGCAATCGGTATATAATAAAAACATTCAAGGGGGCGCAATCGCACCCCCTCTCTTATTTACGATCCGACGAACGGGATCAGAACAGACAAACCAGTCTACACCGCTTTGGCATCATTCTCGGCGATGATACGCAGTGCACATTCAAGAATGCAGGAATCGTCGAGCGTTACCACGCCGCCGTCCGGTCCCTTCTCGATATGGATTCCGACGGGAGCGCCCGCCCCATCGAAATGCCTGCCTCCAAAATAATTCCTTACTTCATCCACACTCACTCCCACTTCCTCTGCAATGCGCTGCGAACTGCCACTGGGCAATTTGTCTTTGATCCTACGCAGCTCGTTGAATGTAATTACCATGATCCGTGAAGTTTTAGTTTATATTATGACCGCTCTGCGGTACCTTGTTGACTGTGTTTAAAAATACATGAAATAAAAATTAATTCAAAATATTTCACGATAAAAAACCGCTTCGGGACGAAATTCCGTGCCGTGTCGGACGATTTGTCAGGTGCAAATGTCATGCCTTCTGCCAAAGGCAGTCTCTCTGACAGTAAAACGGATGAAATGCCCCGTAATTGCCTCTTGGCACAAACATTGTTAAAAATTACGGCAAACTGAGCAACATACGATCAGATACGAGATAACACTAATATAGAGAAATAATAACTAATAAACCTGAGAAATATTATGGGAAAGATTATCGGAATTGACCTTGGAACCACGAACTCCTGCGTTGCCGTTATGGAAGGCAACGAGCCCGTTGTGATTCCCAACAGTGAAGGACACCGCACGACGCCGTCGATCGTGGCATTCGTGGACAATAACGAACGGAAAGTGGGCGATCCGGCCAAACGTCAGGCCATCACGAACCCCAAACGCACGATCACCTCGATCAAGCGTTTCATGGGCGAGACTTACGACCAGGTATCCAAGGAGATCGGCCGCGTAACCTATCCCGTCGTCAAAGGCGACAACAACACGCCCCGCGTAGAAATCGAAGGGCGCAAATACACGCCGCAGGAGATCTCGGCGATCATCCTGCAAAAGATGAAAAAAACCGCGGAGGACTACCTGGGCACCGAGGTGAGCGAAGCCGTCATCACGGTTCCGGCTTACTTCTCCGACTCGCAGCGCCAGGCTACCAAAGAGGCCGGCGAAATCGCGGGCCTGAAAGTACGCCGCATCATCAACGAGCCGACTGCCGCAGCACTGGCCTACGGCTTGGACAAAGCGCACAAGGACATGAAAATCGCCGTATACGACCTCGGTGGCGGTACGTTCGATATTTCGATCCTCGAACTGGGCGACGGCGTTTTCGAAGTGAAATCGACCAACGGCGATACCCACTTGGGCGGTGACGACTTCGACCACGTAATCATCGACTGGATGGCCGAAGAGTTCCAGAAACAACACAACATCGACCTGCGCAAGGATCCGATGGCGATGCAGCGCCTGAAAGAGGCCGCAGAGAAGGCTAAGATCGAACTTTCGAGCGCCACCTCGACCGAGATCAACCTGCCGTATATCATGCCGGTGGACGGTATTCCGCAGCACTTAGTGATGACCCTTACCCGCGCGAAATTCGAACAACTGGCCGACAAGCTGATCCGCGACACCATCGAACCCTGTAAAAAGGCCCTTGCCGATGCAGGCCTCACGACCAGCGACATCAACGAGGTGATCCTCGTGGGCGGCTCGACCCGTATCCCGGCCATCCAGAAGGTAGTAGAGGATTTCTTCGGCAAAACTCCGTCAAAGGGCGTGAACCCGGACGAAGTGGTGGCCGTAGGCGCTGCGATCCAGGGCGGTGTGCTGACCGGGGAGGTAAAAGACGTGCTGCTGTTGGACGTCACCCCGCTGTCACTGGGTATCGAGACGATGGGCGGCGTGTTCACGCGCCTGATCGACTCCAACACGACGATCCCGACCCGCAAGAGCGAAGTTTTCTCGACCGCCTCGGACAACCAGCCGTCGGTAGAGATCCACATCCTGCAGGGTGAACGCCAGATGGCACGCGACAACAAAACGATCGGCCGTTTCCACCTCGACGGTATTCCCGCTGCACCGAGGGGTGTGCCCCAGATCGAAGTGACCTTCGATATCGATGCGAACGGCATCCTCAACGTATCGGCCAAGGATAAAGGTACGGGCAAGGAGCAGAAAATCCGCATCGAGGCTTCTTCGGGCCTGACCGAGCAGGAGATCCAGCGCATGCGCGACGAAGCGAAAGCCAACGAAGCGAAGGACAAAGAGGAGCGCGAGCGTGTCGACAAGGTAAATGCCGCCGACAGCATGATCTTCTCGACCGAGAAACAGCTCAAGGAGTACGGCGACAAACTGCCGTCGGACAAGAAGAGCGCGATCGAAGCGGCTCTCGGGAAACTCAAAGAGGCCCACAAAGCCCAGAACCTCGCCGACATCGACAAGTACACCACCGAACTGAACAACGCTTGGCAGGCTGCTTCGCAGGACATTTACAATGCCCAGAATGCGGCGGGCAGCCAGGCCCAGGGTGCGGCCGACAGCGGAAACGCAGGTGCAGGTTCGGCAGGAAATGCCTCGGCAGGCAGCGGTTCGGCCAGCGGCGACAACGTAACCGACGTGGAATTCGAGGAGGTAAAATAGCCCCGGACATACAACGACGACAAGAGGAACCTAAAAAGGTTCCTCTTTTTTATTGCTGGCCGGCCTGCGCAGTTATCCCGGAGCGATAAGCCGAGAGACACCGGAGACACTCATACACATCTCACGTACATACCTCACGGCCCTGCATATCGATCCGCAACGGGCGGCCCTGGAGTGTAACCTGCGCGAGCGAATCGTTCCCGAAATCGAAGGCATCCTCATACTGCAACGGAATCGCCACTTCGCCCGAATGGCGGATATAGCCGCAAAGACCGTCCTTGCGAACCAGCAGCAATTCCGACTCGCGCACATCGCCCATCCAGTCGTAAACCGGAGCGACCCGTTCGTCTCCATTCCGGTCGTACAATCCGATCTTACCGTCGTAAGAGACACACGCGACTCCATGCCGGCAATCCCAGTCGACCGATTCATAAATGGGCGGCAATACTTCGCGCCCCTCTTTGTCGATCAGCCCGAACTGCCCGCCGACACAAACCACCGCGCGGCCCTCGAGGAAATCGTCGGCCCAATCGTACTGCAAAGGAATGGCGATCTCACCACTGCTGTGCAGATATCCCCATTTGGTTCCCTGCTGCACGCAGATCAATGCTTCCGCCATCGGCCCGGCCCAGTCATACGCCGAGAGATCGGTCGGACCCGGCACTGCGGGAATTTCAGTTTCGGCCGACAATGTTCCAACGGAGCCGACCGGTTCGGATGAAACACGAATCCGTTCCATTAACCTTGGCGGCAAGACAATCTCCGTGGGATCATCGGCCAAAGCCTCGAGTATCGCCGACAAGTCCTCTCCCTGTGGCGGCGTATACCGGCTTTGCTGCAGCATTTGCGTAAGCTGCCGCATCGGGCCGCAACCCGGCTGGCGCGCCAGGTCGTCAAACAGGTGCAGCAGCGAGGAACGGAGCACCGGAGTACGGAAAACCGAATTGCCGTTGAGTGCGCGATAGGCCTCCGGCGATGCACTCAGCACGGTCAGTCCCAGCGCCAGGTTGGCCAATGCCACACGATCATCAGCCGCATGCTCCGCATAGTCGTCCATCTGCGGAACGCACATCGCTTCGTAATTGACAAGCCGGATCGCACCGCCGGGCATAACGATGATATTGGCGGGCTTCAACGCGCCATGCACGAGCGGTGTCCGCAACAACCAGGCTGCCATCCGGCAAAACTCCTTCCTCAGCGCCACAAGCGACGCCCTCTCCCCCCGGTCGCACACGCCTGCGAGAAAATCGCCGAGAAGCACCCCTTGCGGCCGCTCTGCCAGTACCATATCGACATAATGAAAGCGCTCCGACGCATCGAACAGCAGCATCTCCCCACCCCGGAACAAATATTCGGCGAGGTAAGGCGCACGCACCTGCTGCAGGTAAGCGGCCCGCTGCCGCGCCTGCACATTCCGGCGTTCATAATCTTTCAACGGAAATCGCAACTCATACGGGCGGCTGTTCCACCACACCCGGAAAACGGCAACCGCGCCGCCGCAGTGCAGGCTGTAATGCGGCTCCCCGTTTTCACTTTCAAGGTGAATCCCTTCCAGCGTTTTGAAGCGTCCCTCGGGATTGGCGAGGGTTTCGAGCAACTGATCGATTGAGGCCATCATAATTCCTAATCCATTAACGTGACTGAAACCGAACCGATATTCATCATGCCGATCAGGTCGGTCATCGACGCATTGTAACTGACGCCCCGGAACGTACCGGGCGCACAACCGCGCAACGCAGTGATATTTTCGTTATAGAGCGGGGGCATGACACTCGACATCCGGTACAGCAAACGGGCGTACCGCTGTTCCGGCAGTTCTTCTTCCGAAGCGGCGAAGACCACAGGGGTTTTGGTCAGGTCCGAAGAGATATGAATATTCATCAGCAGTGCATTGCCGTCGTCGGTACCCGTCCCGCGAATGCGCGCGGCGAGTTCGGACAACCCTTCCTCGTCGCTGTCCGACGCTTCGCCGTCGGTGATATTGAAAATCGCAGGCGGGTAACATTCGCGGTGATCCCGCACCGCACACCAGTCCCGGACCAGTTCGTACGCATGCAGCAGCGCGGCGTACATCGGCGTCTGTCCTTCGGCAAACGGCGCGATCCACTCCCGCTGTTCGACCACCGAAAAGAGCGTCCGCCCGTCGGGAAGCCGCCGCTCCCGTTGCACCTGCCGGCGCGGAGTGTCGCGTTCATACAGTTCCGAAGGTTTGACGACCAAACGCTTTCCTTTGGACAGTAACGGCTCGACCCGCTCGCCGTGATACCCCAGCACCGCAATGTCGAAATAGTCGCGGTAACCCTCTTCGCGTCGGCTGCGATGCAGCAGCTCGCCGAGGAGCATATTAACGGTAGCGGCGACCGCCTCGGCTTTGGAAACCGTACGGCCGTACAGCGAGGTCGGCTCTTCCATCGAGCCGGACTGGTCGATCAAAATAACGAACAGCGCAGGGGATTTCCTGCTGATTCGGGCGGAATACATAACAGTGAGGGTAAAATTTTGATTTGTAAGTTACAAAATTTCCCCGAATCATTATTCCGTTTAGTCCGGAAATTCACAAGATTTAACTGAAAAACATACAACATTCGGACACAAAATACGCCTTACTCCCCGATTTTGCATCCGTCGCGGTCTATATAAAAATAGTCTTCCTGCAACCGCACCTTGGCCCGGCCTTCACGAAAAACTCCGGCAAAAGGATAAACGGGCGCCACCGATTCACGGCCGCCGGCATCGATAAAACCGTACAGCCCCTCGCGGCAAATCCGGGCACGCCCCTCGCGCAACGGCATCACCTCGGTGTATTCCGGGAAACGGCTCAGTATACGCCCGGTTGCATCGATCGCCCGCCAGCATCCGCCGCCGCGTACCATGGCAATGCCTTCGGAGCAAGGCTGAGCCTCCTCCCAAAGCGGATACACAGTCCAGACGCCGCGATCGAGGTCGGCGTAACCGTACCGCCCGCCGTGACAGATCAACGCGCATGCCCGGTCGCCATCTTCCACCACGTCGTACCCTGCCAGCAGTTCCAGTGCCCGGTCGCCGGTCAACGCCCGGAAAACGGCTCCGAGCCCCGCCACGGCCGGGACCGGAGCGTGCAACGCGCGCCACAAGGCCGCCAATTCGCCCTCCCCCGCATCAATCCAGTTCCGTCCCAGTTCCGCAAACAATCCGGATGTACCGGCAGCCACTTCGGCGGCATTGAGGATCAGGTTCTCCCGATCGTTATACCGGTCATAAAGCCCGGGAGCGGCAGCAAGCGCATGCAGGCTGAGCGACAGGATCGCCAACGGATAGTCGTCGATATCCCGGTCGAAACAACGCTCGTCGCGCAGGGGATGCTGACAGGTCGGAGATCCAAGCACGACACTGCGTTCCCCGGCAAACTGCGGCAGGAACATGCTGTCCAGGTCGATCAGCCGCAGCTCTCCCGATGGCTCGACCAGAATGTTATCGGGTTTGATATCCCCGTGCGCATACGGTTGCTGCAACAGCCACAGGGCCATGCGGTCGAAACGTCCGGCCAGCAGGGAGAGCGCCTCCCGGTCCCCTGCCCCGCAAAGCCGGGCGACATGCCGTCCCAGCGTTTCGCCTTCGACCCACTCCGAAAGGACGGCCGGGAAATAGGCACCCCGCTCGTATTCATCGTATACGTAAAGTTCTTCCGGCAAATAACGGCACCGAACCAGATAGGGCACATCCAACGCTCCAACCGCGGCGCAAACCCGCCCGATCCGGCCACAGGGACGCGTATAACACTTCAGGGCATAATGGCCCATCCCTGTCATTCCCGAAAGAGCTTCTTCCTGAACCGGCAGTCCGACCTTGAATACCACGGAAAAATTCCCTGCGTGGAGCCGCAATTCACCATAAGGATTCCGCAACGGCACAACGTCCCGCAACGTACGGAACAGGCCCTGCGGATTGGCCAGGCTTTCGATGTATTGACCTACGGTGGGAAAACGCATGAAAAAAACTTGAATGACCTACTATACGGTAAACAAAAAAATATGGAACGCCGCCGGGACGTTCCATAAAGGTAATGAATTTGCCGGTTCCGGCAACTTTTTCTGCGATCACATGCCTGCTACAGAAATACCCTGCGTTCTGCACTCCGTAGTGCAGCGTGCTCTATATCCTGCACACCCTGCGCCGCATACCGTGAACCCGGTACAAGAACAGAAAAAACTACTCGTTCATGATCTTGTTCTGCAGGTTGATGCTCTCGAGGTGGATCGCTTCCATAATCGTCTTGAGGAATTCCGCATTCAAACCGAGCTGTGGAGCCTGGGCCATCGCTTTATCCAGGATACTGCTCCAGCGACCGCCCTGCAGTACCGCCACATTATTCTGTTTTTTGACGCGCCCGATCTGCTCGGAGACCCGCATCCGGTTGCTGAGCAACTCAAACAGTTCGGCGTCGATCTGGTCGATCTGACGGCGCAAACCGGCCAACGCATCATGGAACTCGGGCGTATCGGCCGTCGACTGCCTCCAGACGATACTACGCAACAGCGTTTCGAGATCCGACGGCGTCACCTGCTGCGAAGCGTCGCTCCAGGCCTTGGCCGGACAGATATGGCTTTCGAGAATCAGTCCGTCGTAGTAAAGGTCCGCACTTTTCTGGGCCACCTCCTGCAAGTAGGTACGGTTACCGCAAATGTGCGACGGATCGCAGATCATCGGCAACTCCGGCATGCGGCTGCGCATCTCGATGGCAAGGTGCCACATCGGGTTGTTGCGGTAGAGCGAAGCCCCGTAAGCCGAAAACCCGCGGTGGATCAACCCGACGTTTTTGATACCCGCATTCCGGATACGCGTCACAGCGCCTACCCACAAGTCGAGATCGGGCGTCATCGGGTTCTTGACCAACACCGTGATATCGGTTCCCTTCAGCGCATCGGCAATCTCCTGCACACTGAACGGATTGCCCGTGCTACGCGCACCGATCCAGAGCATGTCGGCCCCGAATTCGAGCGCTGCCTCGACATGCTTGGCCGTAGCTACCTCCAGACCGAACGGCAGCCCCGTCTCCTTGCGCGCTTCGCTCATCCAGGCGAGCCCCTTAAGGCCCACGCCTTCGAACGATCCAGGTTTCGTACGCGGTTTCCAGATGCCGGCCCGAAGCACGTCCACCATGCCGGTAGCGGCGATTTGCTTACAAGTTTCTATGGTTTGTTCCTCGGTTTCCGCACTGCACGGCCCCGATATGATCAGCGGCCGTTTTGCCTTTAAATCAAATGTTTTCATCGTCTCTGTTTTATCTCTATCCTAATTGTTCCCTGAAAGTTTTTCCGCCGCTCTACGCAACCCCGTTCACCAGACCGGAGTCCCGTCCGCCATGGTTTATCCGTTTATCTCAGCCATTTACCGCAACCGGGTTTGCGTATCCGGCCAGCGCCCCACGAAGTGGTTACGGCAATATCCGTTTGATCGAATTGGCACGCACCATCAGGCTGCGCAATCCTTCGACATCGTCCTTCTCGATCATGCGGCGGAAAATCTGCAACTGGTGGATATGCTCCCGCAACACGTCGAGGATATTGTATTTGTTTTGCATGAAAATCGGAATCCATGTCGCAGGCGAACTCTTGGCCAGACGCACCGTGCTTTCGAAACCGCCGCCCGCCAAATCGAAAATATGCTCCTCCTCGCGCTCCTTCTCCAAAACGGTCAGCGCCAACGCGAACGATGTGATGTGCGAGATATGGCTCACATAAGCAGTATGCGTATCCTGTTCCTCGGCGCTCATGTATTTAACCGGCATCCCGATCTCGGCATAGATGCGTTCGACCGATTCCAATGCATCGGGATCGCTCGCCTCGCGGTCGCAAATCACGACCGTGCGACCGGCAAAAGCCCCGTGCACGGCCGCCTCGGGACCGCTGAACTCGGTACCCCACATCGGGTGCGTCGCCACAAAGCGGCCCCGGCGCGGGTGTTGTGCGATCACCTCACAAAGCTCCTGCTTGGTCGATCCCATATCGATCACCACCTGGCTATCGTCCACCAAATTCAGCACTTTGACCGCCAGCAGCGGGATCGAACTGACCGGAGTGGCCAATACGATCAGGTCCGCCCCGGCCACTGCCGCGGGTAACTCTTCGAAACGGTCAACCAATCCGAGTTCCAACGCCTTGTTGCGGTTCGGTTCCGAATTATCCACGCCGACCACTTCGGCTGCGAGCCCCTTCTCTTTGAGCGTAAGTGCGAACGATCCGCCAATCAGCCCTACGCCGACCACGGCGATCTTCATCTGTTTATCCATTTTTCCCTTTTCCATCGTCTGCCAGAGGTTCTGCACCTCCATTACAACCTAACTCCAAGCTGAACACTTACATTTTCTCCCGAATGCGCTGTTTGGCCCGTTCGAGCACTTCGACCGGCGAGCAGAGGCTGATGCGGATATAATTGTTACCCTCCGAACCGAAGATGCCTCCCGGGGTGATAAAAACGCCGCAACCGTAGAGCAACTTGTCCGAAAACTCGAAACAATCGCCCGCGCCTTCGGGCAGGCGTCCCCAGACGAACAATCCCGACTGGGGCTTGGCATAGCTGCAACCGATCAGATCGAGCAGTTCGAAACCTTTCACCTCGCGTTCGCGGTAAACCGCGTTCAGCGAACGGTACCACTCCTCGTCCAGGTCGAGCGCCTCGGCCGCCGCAGCCTGCATCGGATAAAACATGCCCGAATCCATATTGCTTTTGAAACGGATCACTTCGTCTATCCGCTCAGGAGCCCCGGCCAGCATCCCGATTCGCCAGCCGGCCATGCTGTGGCTCTTGCTCAGCGAATTGAGCTCTAGGGCCACCTCTTTCGCACCGTCCGTCGCCAACAGGCTTTCCGGATGCTCGTTACGGATAAAGCTGTACGGATTGTCATGCAGCAGCAGGATATTATGCTTACGGGCAAAAGCGACCAGGTCGCGGAACAATCCTTCACGCGGTGCGGCACCGGTAGGCATGTGCGGAAAATTCACGATCATGATCTTCACGCCGTCGAGCCCGCCGCGTTCGATCTCAGCGAAATCGGGCATCCAGCCGTTCTGCTCGCGAAGCAGGTAATCGACACAAACGCCTCCCGCAATCGTTGCGGCGGAGCGATAGGTCGGATAACCGGGATTGGGGATCAGCACCTTATCGCCGGGGTTCAGGTAAGTCATACAAACATGCATGATACCCTCTTTCGAACCGATTAGCGGCAGGACTTCGGTCACCGGATCGAGCGTCACGCCGTAAAAGCGGTTGTACCACCGGGCAAAGGCCTCACGCAGGATTGCCGTGCCTTTGTACGGCTGGTAAGCGTGCGTCCCGGGCTTGGCGGATTCGGCCGCCAGCCGTGCGATCACCTTCGGATGCGGAGGTTGGTCGGGACCGCCCACGCCGAGGCTGATAATATCCTGTCCCGCTGCGCGCATCTGGTCGATCTCCCGTAATTTTTTCGAAAAATAATATTCGCCTACCCCTGAAAGGCGTCCGGCTAACGCTATCTGTATCGGTTTGTTTTCCATGATCGGAACTTTTATTCGCTTTCGTATCTCTTTATTAACGCTAATCATTCAGGCACCGCATGCGTATCCATGCATCTGCCCGGCAACGCCTGTCCCGGGATCAGGAGTGTGTCGAAATTCCCCTTTTATACACACCGTAAACATGCAACTGCTGTGAATTACGCTCCATATCGGCCAACACCCGGTCGTACTCCTCCATACTGTCGAACTCCATATCGATATGGAACATGTAATGCCAAGGTTCGCTGGGAATCGGCGACGACTGCAGCTTGGTCATGTTGATCGTACTGTTTTCGATCGCGCGCAGCACACGCATCAACGAACCGTGCTCGTGATCGGTCTTGAAACAGAGCGAAGCTTTGTCGGCCCCGGACGGAAGCGGCTGGCCCGCAGGACGCAGCAGCAAAAAACGGGTGTAGTTGTTCTTGATCGAATGAATATCGGGCACAACGATTTCGAGCCCGAACAACTCTGCGGCCAGATCGCCTGCGATGGCAGCCGCATTGCGTAATTTATGCTCGGCGATATACCTGGCGCTAAGGGCCGTATCTTCGGTTTCGACCAGTTTCCAGCGGTGTGCGTCGAGGAAATCGACGCATTGCAACAGCGCCATCGGGTGCGACTGGACCTCTACGATATCCCCCAACTCCACGCCGGGGAGTACCATCAGGTTCTGGCGGATATGCAGGTAATATTCGCCCACGATCTGCACGCGGGCGTTATGCAGGATACCCAGGTTCGGCAGGATGGTGCCGGCGATCGAGTTCTCGACGGCCATCACGCCGTAATCGGCCTCACCGGTCTCGACCTGGCGCGCCACTTCGCGAAACGTCGCGCAGGGATGGATCGCGATATCCGTTCCGAGGCAGCGGTGCGCCACAATGTGGTGGAAAGATCCTTCGTACCCCTGTATAGCGACTTTAAGTTGTCCTTTCATCTTGTTTTTCCCTTTGTCATCGGTCGGTCCTCCGCCCGGGCCGTACCCCACAAAAAATCCCGGCCTTGGGTAAGGACCGGGATCGATATAGTTTCATCAAATGATTCGTTCGCTATTAACAATGCAATCCCAGTCCGCTTTTGGTAAAGTAGAAATAAAAATAATAACCAAAAAAAGGCGAATACTGGCCCATCGTTAATTCGTTACATGGTTTTCAACTGCGCAAATGTACATAAAAATGGATAAAAACAATCTTTTTTCTAAAAAAATTACATCCGTAGACCTCGAAGCTACTCCCCGTCCGGTCCATCCGCGTCATAATCCTCCAGTTGGGCCGGAAGCGATTTGGAAGCCTTCACCTGCAATTCGCGCAGTCTCTCGGCACGTCGTATCAGGTTTCCGCGCCCGGTTTTGAGTTGGTTCATCGCCTGTTCATACTTGCCCGTAGCCGCACCGAGGCTGCGGCCCAGATCGAGCAGCGTTTCCGAGAAGCCGACGAACTTGTCGTACAGGTTAGCCCCTTCAGTGGCAATCGCCAGCGCATTTTTGCTCTGCCCGTCACGTTTCCACAGGTCGTCCACGATCTTCAGCAGTGCGAACAGGTTCGTCGGGCTGCTGATAATCACCTTACGGTTGTAGGCATCGCTCCACAGCGCGCTGTCCTGCTGCATCGCCAGCAGGAAGGCCGGTTCGTTGGGAATGAACATGATGACAAAATCGGGCGACACGCTTTTATTTTGGCCGTTGAGCAGCGTCTGGTACGATTTGCCCGCCAATTCGGCAATGTGGCTGCGCACCGAACGGACATGCTCCTTCACCGCACGCTGCTGCGCTTCGGGTGCATCGGTTTCGCTGTAAGTCACATAAGCCGTCAGCGACACTTTCGAATCGATAACGATCTGCTTGCCCTCGGGCAGGTTCAGAATCACGTCGGGCCGTAAATTGGCTCCGGTCTCATTATCCTTGATATTCTCCTGGGTCTGATAATGCACCCCTTTGATCAGGTTCGAACTGTCGAGGATCGTCTCGAGTATCATTTCGCCCCAGTCGCCCTGCACTTTCGAATTACCTTTGAGCGCGGCGGTCAGGTTATTGGCCTCCTGGCTCATGCGCAGGTTCATCTCGTTGAGGTGCCGGATCTCCTCTTTGAGCGAAAAGCGCTGCTGCGCCTCTTTTTCGTACACTTCCTCGACTTTTTTGCGGAACCCCTCTATATTGTCGCGGAACGGCTTAAGCAACAGCTCCAGCGATTCGCGGTTCGTCTGCTTGAACTGGTTACTCTTCTCCTCGAGTATCTCGGCGGCGAGATTCTTGAACTCCACGCGCTGCCGCTCCTGCAGGGCCGTCAACTCCTCTTTCTGGCGTGCAAGCGCCTCGTCGCGCGCCGCGAGTTTCTCCGCCAGGGTAGCCTGGCGTACCGCCGCTTCGGTCAGTTGCACCGCCTGCCCGGAGAGCTGGTCACGCAACGTCCCGACCTGCTCTTCACGCTGAGCCGCCTCCTGCCGCCATGTTTCGCGTTCGAGAGAGAACCGCCGCAAAACCGGACGGTAAGCCAACACCGCCCCGGCCGCCCCTACGAGCAACCCTATCAATACCCACAATACCGTCATATGATCTCTGTTGAATCGGCAGCCCAATTGCCCATACCTTTTACAAAAATAGTGAATTTTGCCGATTTTTGATGTACCTTTGCCGATACCCTGAATTATATGGATAAAACCCCGCAGCGTGGGACGTTGCGGTACAAATGTTAGGCAATATGTCAAGAATCATATCACCTTCGGTCCTGTCGGCCGATTTTCTCCACCTGGGCCGCGACACCGAAATGCTCAACCGCAGCGAAGCGGAATGGATCCACATCGACGTGATGGACGGCGTGTTCGTCCCGAACCTTTCGTTCGGATTTCCCGTGCTCTCGGCCATCCGCAAGGTCACCACGAAAGTGCTCGACACGCACCTGATGATCGTTGAACCGGAACGCTACATCGAACGCTTTGCGAAAGCGGGCGCCGACATCATCACGATCCACATCGAAGCGACCGAAGACCTTCCGGCAGCCATCCGCATGATCAAGGCCTGCGGCGTGAAAGCCGGCGTTTCGATCAAGCCGAAAACGCCTGTTTCAGCCATCGTGCCCTACCTGGACGATCTCGACCTGGTGCTCATCATGAGCGTCGAACCCGGTTTCGGCGGTCAGTCGTTCATCGAAGGTTCGACCGAGAAGGTGGCCGAGCTACGCCGTGAAATCGACCGTTGCGGTTCCGATACCGTGATCGAAATAGACGGCGGCATCACGCTTGGAAATGCAGGGGAGCAGTTCACCGCCGGATGCGACGTACTGGTGGCCGGCAATACGATTTTCGGCTCGGACGATCCGACACGAACCATCCACGACCTGCTGCGGGCCTGAAACAGGAATTTCCATCGGGGCGGGATTGCCATCGGAAAGGCCGGATCAATACGTAACGCCCGACCGGGCTCCGTCCCTCATGTTGTACCCCATAACCACGCTATATATCCATGATTTCAGTAGACAACCTCACCGTCAGCTTCGGCGGCTGGGATCTGTTCAAAGACATATCGTTTCTGATCAATCCGAAAGACCGCATCGGCCTAGTCGGCAAAAACGGCGCGGGCAAATCGACGATGCTCAAGGTGCTCACCGGCGAACAGCCACCCTCTTCGGGAGGCGTCTCGCGTAACGGTGACTGTACGATCGGTTACCTGCCCCAGCAGATGAAAGTGGCCGACACGACCACGCTGTACGCCGAAACCGAAGCGGCTTTCGGCGAGGTGATCGACCTCGAAAAGGAGATCGCCCACCTGACCGAGCAGATTACTGTACGTACCGACTACGAGAGCAAGGAGTACGAGACACTGCTGCACCGGCTCAACGACTGCAACGACCGCTTCCAGATTCTCGGCGGCCTGAACCGCGAAGCCGAAATCGAGAAGACGCTGCTTGGGCTGGGTTTCAAACGCAGTGATTTCACACGTGCGACAAGCGAATTCAGCGGCGGCTGGCGCATGCGCATCGAGTTGGCGAAACTGCTGCTGCGCCGTCCGTCGCTCTTCCTGCTCGATGAGCCGACCAACCATCTCGACATCGAAAGTATCGAATGGCTCGAAAGCTACCTCAAAGAGTATAACGGCGCGGTGGTACTGATCTCGCACGACCGCGCGTTTCTCGACAACGTCACCACGCGCACGATCGAAATTTCGCTCGGCAAGGCCACCGACTACAAAGTGCCTTACAGCCGCTATGTGGAACTGCGCAACGAACGCCGCCAGCAGCAGATGGCCGCCTACCTCAACCAGCAGAAGATGATCGAGCAGACCGAAGATTTCATCGAGCGCTTCCGCTACAAGCCAACCAAATCGAACCAGGTGCAGTCGCGCATCAAGCAACTCGAGAAGATCGAGCGCATCGAGATCGAAGAGGAAGACCTCGCCACGCTGAACATCAAATTTCCGCCCGCTCCGCGCTCGGGACAGGTGGTCGTCGAGGCGAAAGAGGCCGGCAAGAGTTTCGGGGAAAAGCACGTCTTTTCGGATGCGACCTTCACCATCGAAAGGGGAGAAAAAGTGGCGTTCGTCGGCCGCAACGGGGAAGGCAAGACGACCTTCGCCCGGCTCGTGATCGGCGAGAGCGAACCCTCGCGCGGAGTGGTACGCGTCGGACACAACGTACATATCGGCTACTATGCGCAGAACCAGGACGACCTGATGAACGGCGACTTCACAGTTTTCGACACGCTGGACCGCGTCGCGGTAGGCGACGTACGGACAAAATTGCGCGACATTCTCGGGGCATTCCTGTTCCGCGGCGAAGACATCGACAAGAAGGTGAAGGTGCTTTCGGGCGGCGAGCGGGCCCGGCTGGCGATGGCACGGCTGATGCTCGAGCCCTACAACCTGCTGGTACTCGACGAGCCGACCAACCACATGGACATGCGCTCGAAGGACATCCTCAAAAACGCCCTGCAGAAATACAACGGCACGGTGATCGTCGTTTCGCACGACCGCGAGTTCCTCGACGGACTGGTCGATAAGGTCTACGAGTTCCGCGACGGCCGGGTAAAAGAGCATCTGGGCGGCATCTACGACTTCCTGCGCGACCGCCAGCTGGAATCGATGCGCGAACTCGACCGGGCCAATTCGTCCGCTGCGGTAGCCGCCCAGAGTTCCGGACCGGGAACGAATCCCGTTCCTGGCAACAGAAGCAAAGGTACTGCGGGCAAGTCCCCCGCGAACGGAGCAACCTCACCGGCGAAACCTGCCCTGTCGGGCAAAGAGCTTTACACGCTCAAACGCGAAGCGGACAAACAACTGCGCAAAGCCGAACGCGACGTGGAGCAAGCCGAAGAACAGATCATGGCGCTCGAAAAACAGATCGCCGGGATGGACAAACAGATGGCAGACCCCGCTGCCCACGGTATCGACCTGAGCGACGGCACCCTTTACGCCCAGTACAACGAACTGAAAGACCAACTTTCCAAACTGACCTACCGCTGGGAAGAGCTGAACATCGAATTGGAAAACGCACAGGAAGCGGTGGCCGAGTTCCAATAAACCGGCGGCAAAACGACTATACACGCCAAAACAGCACAAGAGGCGCTTTTACAACATTACCGCGCAAACGCGAAAGGCAGGCCGCATATACCGAACGGAGTCCCGCCGCACTGACATAACAAATACGATGGAAAAGAAAAACATCCTGTTCGGACTGCGCCCGATCATCGAAGCGATCGAAGCGGGCCGCGAGTTCGAAAAAATTTACATGAAAAAGGGAGCGGACGGCGTACTGCTCAACGAACTGGCCGAGCTGTGCAAAGAGAAGCACATCCGCGTGCAATGGGTGCCGGTCGAAAAGCTGAACCACCTTACGCGAAGCAACCACCAGGGCGCCGTGGGCGTCACCTCGGCCATCGAATATGTCGATGTGCATGAAATGCTCGCCGAAATCCCCGAAGGAGAGACACCACTGCTGGTCATTTTCGACGGGGTGACCGATGTGCGCAATTTCGGTGCCATCGCCCGCAGCGCCGAATGCGCCGGAGTGCACGGGCTGATCATGCCGGTCAAAAACTCCGCACCGGTCAATGCCGACTCGATGAAAACCTCGGCAGGTGCCCTGAGTATCATCCCGGTAAGCCGCGTAGGCAGCATCCGCAACACGATCAGAATCCTGCAAAATGCCGGGTTACAGATCGTAGCGGCCTCGGAAAAGAGCGAGCTTCCGCTTTACAAAGCCGACCTGAACAAACCCACTGCACTGGTGCTGGGCAGCGAAGACACGGGTATTTCGAAAGAGGTGCTCAAAATGTGCGACGTCCAGCTGGCCATTCCGCTGAAGGGAACCATCGAGTCGCTCAATGTCGGAGCCGCCGCCGCTGTCATGCTGTTCGAAGCGGTGCGCCAGCGGAGCCTTTAAACACCCGTTCGGCGGCGATCCGCTTCCGGACAACGCAGCCCCCGGGATGTAACCCCAATCATACGGTCGGAACAACCCGTCGTTAATTCAAACGAAAGTCAAAAACGAAAATGAAACAAGAGGAATTATACCAGAACGCCGTCACGTTGTTGCAAAGCCTGATCCGTACCCCGTCTCTGAGCAAGGAAGAGGATGCAACGGCCGAACTGCTCGCCGGCTTCCTGCAGGGACACGGCGTGGCGATCCACCGCAAAGGCAACAACGTCTGGGCATTCAACCGGCATTACGACCCGGCCAAACCGACCATCCTGCTCAATTCCCACCACGACACCGTCAAGCCCAACACGGCTTACACGCGCGACCCGTTTTCACCCGAGATCGAAGGAGACCGGCTGTACGGGTTGGGCAGCAACGACGCGGGAGCGAGCGGCGTGTCGCTGCTTGCGGCATTCCTGCACTACTACGACCGCAGCGACCTGAAATACAACCTCTGCGTGGCGATTACGGCCGAAGAAGAAAACAGCGGTTCGGGCGGACTCGAAAGCATCATTCCCGACCTGGGCCCGTTGGAATTCGCGATCGTGGGCGAACCGACGCTGATGCAACTGGCCATCGCCGAACGAGGCCTGATGGTAATCGACTGCACGGCGCACGGCAAAGCGGGACACGCCGCACGCGAAGAGGGGGACAATGCCATCTACAAAGCGATGCGGGACATCGAATGGTTCCGGACCTACCGTTTCCCGAAAGAATCTGACCTGTTCGGAGCAGTCAAAATGAGCGTTACGATCATCTCGGCGGGTTCGCAGCACAACGTCGTCCCGGCGCAGTGCCGTTTTACGGTAGACATCCGCGTGACCGACCGCTATACGAACGAAGAGGTGTTGGAGATTATCCGGGAACATGTACAATGCGAAGTGACGCCGCGCTCGACCCGGCTCAAGCCGTCAAGTATTCCGCCGTCGCATCCGATCGTACAGGCCGGTCTGGCCCTCGGCCGTACGACGTACGGTTCACCGACCACTTCGGACCAGGCCCTGCTCGACATCCCGTCGCTGAAACTGGGTGTCGGCGACAGCGCCCGCTCACACAGCGCCGACGAGTTCGTGCACCTGAGCGAAATTCGCAAGGGAATAGAACTCTACATCGAAATGCTGAAAGCGGTTTTGTAACTCCGTCTTTTCGCATTACCTCTAAGGTATAACACAAAGGAAATAAAACCTGCTTCATTCCTGACCTTCGGCAACTCGCCGCAGCAACGGATAACAGGCCCCTAAAACGACAGTCAAATACGCAATAACACTAAAGAAGATCAACAGATGAAACTGTGGCAGAAAAACACCGATGCCAATCAGGCGGTCGACCGGTTCACGGTGGGACACGACCGGGAGATGGACCTCTTTCTGGCCGAAGCCGACGTGCTCGGTTCGCTCGCACATACGCGCATGCTCAACTCGATCGGATTGCTCGGCGACGAAGACCTGCAGGCCGTGCAGCGCGAACTAAAGAAAATTCATGCCGACATCGTAGCCGGACGCTTCACGATCGACGAAGGTATCGAAGACGTCCATTCCCAGGTGGAGTTCCTGCTCACCGAACGGATCGGCGACGCGGGCAAGAAGATTCACAGCGGACGTTCGCGAAACGACCAGGTACTGGTCGACCTGCGGATTTTCCTGCGCCGTCAAATCAAGGAGATCGTCGAGGACGTGGAGAGCCTGTTCCGCCTGTTGCAAAGCCTTTCCGACAGATACAACGAGGTGCTGATGCCCGGCTACACGCACCTGCAGATCGCCATGCCCTCTTCGTTCGGGCTGTGGCTCGGCGCTTACGCCGAAAGCCTCGTGGACGACACCGAAATGTTGCATGCCGCCTACCGCATTTGCAACAAAAACCCGCTCGGCTCAGCGGCCGGTTACGGCTCGTCGTTCCCGCTCAACCGCACGATGACCACCGAGTTGCTCGGCTTCGACACGCTGAGTTACAACGTGGTATACGCCCAGATGGGACGCGGGAAAACCGAACGGATCATGGCGCAGGCCATGTCCTCGGTAGCCGCCACGCTGGCCCGGCTTGCGATGGACAATACGATGTTCCTGAACCAGAATTTCAATTTCATCTCCTACCCGGCCGAACTAACCACCGGATCGAGCATCATGCCGCACAAGAAAAACCCGGACGTATGGGAGTTGATCCGCGGCAAGTGCAACCTGATCCAGGGACTGCCCAACCAGATCGCAATGATGACGACCAACCTGCCCATCGGCTACAACCGGGACCTCCAGCAGCTCAAAGAGGTACTCTTCCCGGCAGTTGCAGAACTCAGGAGTTGTCTCCAGATGGCGCATTATATGCTCGAAAACCTTTCGGTCAAAGAGGATATCCTCAACGACCCGAAATACGACTACCTGTTCAGCGTCGAGGTGGTGAACGACCTCGTGTTGCACGGCACCCCGTTCCGGGAAGCTTACAAAAAAGTTGGGCTGGACATCGAGAACGGAACTTTCAAGGCTCCTCACACCGTACATCATACACACGAAGGCAGCATCGGAAACCTCTGTACCCAGCAGATCGCCGCGCTGATGGACGCTCAACTCGCCCGGTTCCATTTCGAACGCGTCGAAGCGGCCGAAGCGGCACTGGTCCAACCCTAACGCCAGCTATCGGGGACAGTGCATCCTACCCCAGACCGGGAAAACGGCCGCACAGGCAATAAATCTACAGAAAAGCCGATAAAACCGAGCGTCATCTCTCCCTGACACTCCGGCATACCAACCTAAACTTTTATTTTCCGACACCGATGAAACGAACACAGCTGATTTCCGCCTTTCTGAGTCTGGCGGCCCTGTGGGGAGTCCAGACAGGAAGTGCCGCCGCCCAGTCCGCGGCAAACGCCAAACCCGCCTATCTAGATGCCGGGCGCCCAATCGAAGAGCGGGTCGAAGACGCCCTCGCGCGCATGACCCTCGAAGAGAAGGTAGCGCTGTGCCATGCACAGTCGAAATTCAGCTCGGCCGGCGTTCCGCGCCTCGGGATCCCCGAAATGTGGATGAGCGACGGACCGCACGGCATCCGTGCCGAAAAGTTGTGGGACGAATGGGACGACGCGGGATGGACGAGCGACTCTTGTACGGCATTCCCAGCCCTTACCTGCCTTGCCGCGACATGGAATCCGACCCTGGCCGACACTTACGGACAGGCGGTCGGCGAAGAGGCCCGCTACCGCAACAAAGCCGTGTTACTGGGTCCCGGAGTCAACATCTATCGCACGCCGCTCAACGGGCGCAACTTCGAATACATGGGCGAAGATCCTTTCCTGGCCTCGGCCATGGTCGTTCCGTACATTCAGGGCGTGCAGCGCAACGGTGTAGCGGCCTGTGTGAAACATTTCGCGGTGAACGATCAGGAGACGGACCGGTTCAACGTCGAGGTCAAAATCGACGACCGGACGCTGCACGAAATCCATCTGCCGGCTTTCAAAGCCGCCGTTCACGACGGTGGGGTATGGGCCGTAATGGGTTCCTATTCGATCTACAAAGGCCAACACTGCTGCCACAACCAATACCTGCTGCGTGACCTGCTCAAACGCGACTGGGGCTTCGACGGCGTCGTGATCTCGGACTGGGGCGGTACGCACGACACGCGCGAGGCGGTGCTCAACGGACTAGACATGGAGATGGGATCGTGGACCAACGGGCTCACGCTCAGCTGGAGCAATGCATACAACGAATATTTCCTTGCCGATCCGTTCCTCGAGCTGCTTCGTTCGAAAGAGATCGATGAAGAAATCGTCAACGACAAGGCACGAAGGATCCTGCGGCTGATGTTCCGCACGACGATGAACCCGGACCGACCTTACGGCTCGTTCGCGACAAAAGAACACGCACTGATTGGCCGGAAAATCGCCCAGGAGGGTATCGTCCTGCTGAAAAACCAGGACAACCTGCTTCCGCTCGACCCAAAACAACCGCGCAAGATTCTCGTGGTCGGGGAAAATGCCAAAAAGATGATGACGCTCGGCGGCGGAAGTTCCGAACTGAAAGTAAAATACGAAATATCGCCCCTGCAGGGTATCGAGAACTATTTCTCCCCTGCATCCCAGGTGACTTACGCCGAAGGATACAGCAGCGTTCCCACGCAAAACCGCCACGCCCTGCTGCTGGAAGCCGTCGACGCGGCCCGCAAAGCCGATGTGGTGATCTTCGTAGGCGGCCTGAACAAAAACGAAAACCAGGACTGCGAAGGAGCCGACCGCCGCAGCCTCAATTTACCCTACGGGCAAGACGAGCTGATCGGCGAACTGGCCCGCGTGAACCGGAACCTGGTGGCAGTCATCATCAGCGGCAACGCAGTAGCGATGCCGTGGGTGAACGAAGTGCCGGCCATTGTCGAGGCATGGTACGGAGGTACGGAAGCCGGCAATGCGATCGCTTCGGTGCTCGCAGGCGAAGTGAATCCTTCGGGCAAATTGCCGTTCACCTTTCCGGTACGGCTGGAGGACAATCCGGCTATCGCCCTGGATGCCTATCCCGGGGACGGCAAACAGGTGGAATACAAAGAGGGGATTTTTGTCGGATACCGTTGGAACGACCGCGAACGGATCAAGCCGCTCTTTTGTTTCGGCCACGGATTGAGCTATACCACCTTCGAATACGGCAAAGTGACCGCAGAGGGCAGGCAAATGGGCCCGGACGGAACAATCACCGTCAGCGTGCCGGTGAAAAACACCGGTTCGCGTGCCGGTGCCGAAATCGTACAACTCTACGTCAGCGACCTGAAATCGTCGCTTCCGCGCCCGGTCAAAGAGCTCAAAGGTTTCCGCAAAATCACGCTGCAACCCGGCCAGGAGCAGACGGTTTCGTTTACGATCGACCGGAAAGCGCTGAGTTTCTATGACGATACAAAGCAGGATTGGGTGGCAGAGCCCGGCACATTCGAAGCATTGGTCGGCGCATCGGCCTGCGACATCCGCGGCAAAGCGGCATTCGAGCTGACAGCCCGATAACTCTGTGCACGGACATACTCCGTCCGCATACAACCCGTCGGCGAGCCGGGAAAGACAAAACCGGCCGGAGATCAAACCGTACAAACGCAGGAGACACATCCGATGTTCAAACGCAAAAACACACGTGTATCCAAACCGTGCCCCCAGCCGGTGTCCTCACGGGAAAAGTTCCGGCATCCCCTGCTGGGAGAGATCACGCTGAACCGCTCACCGCGGGCCCGGCGGCTCTCGATCAGCGTCCGGCCCGACGGCGAAGTGCGGCTGACGATTCCCTGCGGAGACAATGAACGTACCGCGTTGAACTTTCTCGATCAAAAGAGCGCGTGGATCGAACAGGCCCGTGTGCGGATGCTGGCACGCCACCCGAAACAGGTCATCGAACCTCCCTACTCGACCCGCAGCCATACGCTGCGGCTCTATCCGTGCGCCTGCCGCACGATCCGCACCCGCGTCGGCGAAGGGATTATCGAAGTTCGGTATCCGATGGAGCTCCGTTACGAAGCCGCCGAAGTACAGGATGCGATCCGCAAGGGGATCGAACAGGCGTGGCGCACAGAGGCACAGGCCGACCTGCCGCAGAGGACGGCCCGTCTTGCCGGGCAACTCGGCTTCCGGTGCGGTGCGGTGACGGTACGCAATGCACGCACCCGTTGGGGCAGTTGTTCGGCCCGCGACGACATTTCACTGAGCATCCACCTGATGAAGCTGCCCGACGAGCTGATCGACTACGTGATTATCCACGAACTCTGCCATACGATCCACAAAAACCACGGCCCGAAATTCCACAAACTGCTCGACCGTCTCACGGGCGGACATCATCTCGAACTGCGCCGACGGCTCAAAACCTATTCCACCCGCTGGTAGCACTCCGACACCGGCGCCTTCCCTTGCAGATACAAGATACATCCGCATAACACGATATACAGGCTTCCGTTAACTATTCGAAAAAAACAGGGGAAGACTAACTCTTCCCCCATTTCATACAGGCTAACGTTTTACTCGGATTCGCCCCACTTCAACGGATGGCATACGTTAGATTCGTTCATGCGCTTAATCGGCAAATCCTTACGGACATAAACCGGATAGAATTGATGATAATGTATATCTGCACCGCCCTCGTTCCACGGTTTGTCCCGCGCCTCACGATCCTGCCAAAAACTCTCCCACTCTCTAGTCTCTCCTTCCGTGGCATTCCGCTTCAATTCCGATCCGCCGGTCGAGGCGATAATTTGCTTGACATCATCGTTCTTGTCATAAAATCCGACAGCCGTAATCTTTTGTGAAGCGTCATAAGACGACGGGTCGTAATATTTCACCCACAGATAGTTCGCTTTATTGGTATCATTCGAGCCCTCATGCGCGCAATCGCCTCGCCTGGTATAATATTCGACCGCATCGTCACCATCTATTTCGAATTGAATCTCCACAATGCCGTCGCAATCGTTCTCGGAGGCCATGGCATAGTACCAATATTCGTCTTTCGTATCCACCGCAACAGTATAGTCGTCCTGAGAACTTTCAAATGCGTATCCCCGATCGACGGGCGCATATTTGTTGGCCATCATGGGATAGTAGATCCACTTGCGCGACGCGTTGCGGGGATCGGTACCGACGAACGGCTGAGGCTGTCCGTTCTTATGGTCGTTATCTCCGTACTTCATGATCATGTCCGCCACCACCAAACGGGGTTTGGCAGTCATCCCTGCGGCATGCGCATTCAGATAATCCTCTTTGGCTTCGATCAGTGCATTTACGTTCGAGGCAGCGTTATTATACGCCTTTACGTCCTCTTCGTTCATCTCGTCCTTGAAATTGAGGTAATAAGCCGCAACGATATCATGAGCCAACGTTTCGATCGGATAAAGCAATGAAATACTGTCAATGTCGGCTCCCTCCACAGGTTCGTCGGCCACACGTCTATAGCCGACAAGCGCCCATTTGTCGCTTTCACTGGAGTTGTTAAAACCGTCCAGCCACGTTTGGGCATCGTTATCCGCCATGTTGCCACCCACCGTAAGGGATACTCCAACAGCTTTGCTGGCCTCGTGGTAATCCTCGTTCATGTAAGAAACATCAAAGTTTCCGCCCGCATAATCGCTGTGTGCGTTTTTATAGACATCCACCCACGATTTACCGTCCGTCGCAGGTTTGGTCCGCTTCAATTCAGCACAGGCATCGAAACCTACCGAATTTTCATATGTATTTTCCGAACGGCCGTAAATGTAGAGGTTGTAACCGCCAAATACAGCCTGGGTAATCACGTCCGTACCCCAGTCATCGAAAAATTGAGTGGTGTTGAACGATGCAGAAGGCACGTTGCTGATTTGGTCGAGAAAATCGTCGGCTAACAACGAAAAGAGGCGCAAATCAGGCGTATCGTTGTTATCCGAATACTCGAACCTACTCATATTCAATGCTATTTCGGCTTTTTTCACCAAATAGATATTCATATAATACTCATAGGCCTGACTGGCGTTCAGGCTGCCGCTCATCCCGAAATCAAAAGAACCGGATAGTATTGAAGTACTCCTCGTCTTTACCGGCACCAACTCCCCAAAAGAAATTTCATCGAGTGTGAAAACTTCCGGCCGGGTGTGTTGAAACGATGCTCCGACATTGAACGCCCACGAAGTCAGTGTCGACTGGTAATCCGAACCGGAAAACTCCAGCATTTTAAGGCTGTTGAGTGTCGAATTGACAGTCAGATAGTTTTCATCCAAATCTTCGATGTAATCGTACAGCAGTACGGACTGAGTCGTATTTGATACCTTTTCATAACAACGGGTTCCCTTGCCCAGATATTCGCTGTAACAGGAGAGCAACGGTTCGGATTTTACGCTATTGAGATTTTTGCGAAAAATCAGCATCACGTTGCGGGCATACTCGGGTTGCGACTTGGGTATAATCTTCAGCTTAACAACCTCACAACTATGCGGTTGCATGGCCTTGCTTTTAGCAACGACATAACGGACACCGTCGATGACCTGACTGTCGAAATCATAGAATTCGCTGTCCGGAGCAGACAGTACGACCTCACCCGTAGTCCCCAATGCCAATCGGCCTTCATCCAACTTATCGACATCAATTATATGAAACAGTTTTCCTTTCGCAATGTCAATTTCATTTTCCGGATAAGGCGGGGGAACAGTATAGTCTCCGTTTTTCGAACACTCTGTGAGCAGTGCCGCGCAGCCAACCAAGAAAAGCAACTTAACGTATCGCATCATTTCCAGTATTTAAAGTTTATAAATCAGTAAATCCGCAAATAAATCCTCGATAGGAATTTAATGCAAAGGAAGAAATACGGAATAAAAAATTGATCCGTTTTTCACAATTTTTTTTTGTCAAATTCACAATAATTCTATTTTTGCCTTAGATTAATCATTCCGCATAACGATGGATGACATCCTAATGATCGCCTCCGTAGCCGTCACCCTTTTCGGAGTATTCATGCTGCGCTACAAACGTTTTCGGCGCCTCAGACATTATATAGGCTGGTACTTTCTTATCGTAGGTTGCGTCATGTTGCTGCGAATCACGCTCTTTCCCCAGGCTCCGCTCGCTTTCGGACGACTCTCCTACAATATCCTGGTAATCGGATCGGTCATAGCGTTTCTTTTCCTACTCTTTCCGATCGCCGTTCTCGATCCGAAAGCATTGACTCCGCGATATATTCTAACTGTTGCAGCTCCTGCCGGGGGAGTCCTGTTCTGTCTGGCACTGAGCGGCAGTACTCCGGAACTCGATTTGGAATCGCTCCGGGAACTTCCCCGCTTATGGACCCAGGGCAACCGTTCCGTACACATAGAGAGCCTGATGCGTCTTCTCGCTTTCGTCCTGGTACAATTTTACACCTACTGGCTCTGCGTCGTACCGATCCGGCTGGCCCGCAAACATCCCGGACACAAAAGATGGCTTTACGGCTATCTGGTGGCTACCGAAACGACCATGCTGTTCTACAATTTATGGTTAATTAAGGGCGGAGCGGAGGTAATCGCGCTGAACCGCATCGCTTTCACGGCGGTATGTTTCTTTTGGACACATTACAGCACTTTCCCTTCCGAATCCAACGATCCGGATCACAAAGAACCAACCCCAATGCTCCGGGAACTCTCCGGTGTAGAGGCTCCTTCCGAGATAAAAATGATTTCATGTCCGGAAGAAAAACTTTCGCCATCGCACGAAGCATTCCGACAGCGGATCGAAAAATTAAAGCCATGGCTGGATTCCGAGCTGACATTACCGGCACTGGCCCACAGACTGGGAACCAACCGCACTACGCTCTCCTCTCTGATCAGGGATATGGGATATGCCAACTTCAATGCATTCCTAAACATGCACCGCACTGAAACATTCAAACAAAAACTCTGCGAACGACTAACGACGATCCTCCGAGAAGAGGAGAAGGTTTCTGCTGTCCAGCAGCGAGTAAGAAAAATCGATCTGCTCGCATTGGGCTACGAATCGGGATTCAAGTCTCCAAGCACGTTCTACCGCAGCGTCAACCAATACGAAAAACTGACTCCTAACGACTACCTCCAAAAAACATTACAGGACATGGAACACCTGGCAATTGAACACCAGACGGGCCGAAACTGACGGCCCGAACCTCCACAAGCTACCCGACCGCCTCACCGGCGGACATCATCTCGAACTGCGCCGACGGCTCAAAACCTATTCCACCCGCTGGTAGCACATTCCGATTCTACATATCCGGTTACGACACCCGACTAAACGCCTTCTATATACCACCTGATACCGGGAAACAAACAGGGAACCATCTGAAAGATGGTTCCCTGTTTATAATCCTATCCAAAAAGTTGATACGGATTTAAACTATTTCTCCGCGAACAACTTTTCCATCTCCTCGAGCGGACGCCCCTTGGTTTCGGGAACGAATCTCCACATGAACAATGCCGCCAATACCGCCATCAGTGCATAAATCCAATACGCAAACGCATGGTGGAAAATGCCGTTGAGGTAGGTCGATTTATCCATCATCGGGAAGGTCCAGGAGACCAGGTAATTGGCGACCCACTGCGCCGCGACAGCAAGTGCCATCGCCTGGCTGCGGATCTTGTTCGGGAATATTTCTGCGAGAAGCACCCAGCAGATCGGGCCCCAGGAGACTGCGAACGACGCTACGTAACACAACATCGCCAGCAAAGAGAGAAATCCCATTTGTTCCAGGAAGAAAGTCATCCCGAGCGTCACCATGCTTACGGCCATGCCCAGGCTCCCGATAATCATCAGCGGGCGGCGGCCGAAACGGTCCACCGTAAAGATCGCCAATACGGTGAACGAAAGGTTGATCACCCCGACGATAATCGTCTGCGCCAGCGCGGCATTCGTCCCCATGCCCATGTTGCGGAAAATTTCAGGAGCATAGTAGAGTACCACATTGATGCCGATAAACTGCTGAAATACGGAGAGCAACATACCAATCACGATCACCCCCACCCCATAGCTGAACAGTTTGGCTTTTACCGTTCCGTGCAGGGAGCGGCGAATACTTTGCGCTTCGACCTCAGCTTCAGGGGCGCCGTTGATCCGCTCCAAAATAGCGACCGCCTTTGCTTCGCGGCCTTTCATAATCAGCCAGCGGGGACTTTCCGGCACGCCCAATACCAACAGGAACAGCAGTGCCGCCGGAATCACTTCCGAAAGGAACATCAGCCGCCAACCGGTCGAGGTCAGCCATGCTTCGTCACCGTTCAGCGCGATAAAATAGTTGACGAAATAAACCACCAACATTCCGAAGATAATCGCAAACTGGTTCCACGCCACCAATCCGCCGCGCCGTGAAGCGGGGGCCATTTCGGCGATGTACATCGGCGAAAGCATCGATGCGAGGCCCACCCCGACGCCACCGATAATGCGGTAGATAATAAACTGGGTGAGGAAAGTATGCGGTGCTCCATGCGGGAAACCCATTTCGGGATAAGCCGATCCGACCGCCGAAATGATAAACAGGACGGCGGCTATCATCAGGCCGCGTTTGCGCCCCAGTGCCGAAGCCACGACACCTCCGACCATACCGCCCAACACGCAGCCGATCAGCGCACTCGACACGGCAAACCCCAGCAGCGAGCTGGCCGCCGTCTCACTCAGGCCGAGCGGCGCAACGAAATTCAGATCGAGGTACTTCACCGTTCCCGAGATCACCGCGGTATCGTAGCCGAAAAGCAGGCCGCCGAGTGTCGCTACCAGTGTCAGGAACATCAGGTAGCTGTTATTTTTATTCATTCAGGTATGTTTTAGGAGTGATCCCGGGAGTCAGGACAGTGCCCGGATACCGCGCTGTCCCTGCTCCCGGGCAAGATTCAGATGCAGTTTAGATATAGAGCGACAAAAGTTGCTCGTACTTCTCCTGCTTGCCGCTGATGCATGCCGGTTCTCCCGCAGCGGCGGCAAAGTCGCGCAGTTGCTCGAGCGTCAGCTTGCCCTGTTCGAACGCCGCACCGTTACCGTCGTCGAACGAAGCATAGCGCTCCTTGCGCCAGGAGTCGAGCTGGCCGTCTTTGAGGATCGCATCGGCGACGATCAACGCACGGGCGAAAGTATCCATCCCCGCAATGTGCGCGATGAAGAGGTCCTCGATATCGGTCGAATTGCGGCGGGTCTTGGCGTCGAAATTGATACCGCCGGTTTTGAAGCCGCCCTGGCGCAGAATCACCAACATCGCCTCGACCGTCTCCTGCAAATTGATGGGGAACTGGTCGGTATCCCAGCCGTTCTGCGCATCCCCGCGGTTCGCATCGATGCTGCCCAACATGCCTGCATCCGCTGCGCACTGCAGCTCATGGTCGAACGTGTGCCCCGCAAGCGTGGCGTGATTCACCTCGATATTGACCTTGAAATCCTTATCGAGGCCGTAATGGCGCAGGAAGCCGATCACCGTCTCGGTATCGTAATCGTACTGGTGCTTGGTCGGCTCCATCGGTTTCGGCTCGATCAGGAAGGTTCCTTTGAAACCGTTTTTACGGGCGTAATCGCGCGCCATCGTGAGCATCATCGCCAAATGGTCCTTCTCGCGTTTCATGTCGGTATTGAGCAGCGACATATACCCCTCGCGGCCGCCCCAAAAGACATAATTCTCGCCGCCGAGCGCGATCGTTGCGTCGATTGCGTTCTTGATCTGCGTGCCGGCATAAGCCACCGCCGCAAAATCGGGATTGGTCGCAGCGCCGTTCATATAACGTGCATTACTGAAAACGTTCGCAGTACCCCAAAGCAGCTTCACGCCGGTCTCCTGCTGTTTCTGTTTGGCATACTCGACGACCGCCTTCAGGTTTTTCTCATAGCTGGCCACATCGCCCGCCTCGCGCACAAGATCGACATCGTGGAAGCAATAATACGGGGCCCCGATTTTTACGAAAAAGTCGAACGCCGAATCCATCTTGGCTTTGGCCTGCTCGACCGGATCGCCGATACCGCTCCACGGGAAAAGGTGCGTCGCACCGCCGAACGGATCGCTCCCGTCGGCACAGAACGAATGCCAGTAGGCAATCGCAAAGCGCAACTGTTCCTTCATGGTTTTGCCTCCGATTACGCGGTCTGCATCATACCAGTGAAACGCCAGCGGATTTTTCGAATCCGGGCCTTCGTACTTGATTTTGGCGATCTTTGAAAACATCGATTCCATTTTGTCTGTTTTTATTGATTTGTAATTCCTGTCCTTACAGATTGAATGTGCAGATTGCCCGGATGCCGCCTCCAATATCAGGAACCAGTTCCAAAGCACCTGCTCCGTTCGTTTTACTGATTTTCCAACTGCAATTGCAATTCCTTTTTCCAGATTTGATACGTCTCTTCCAACACCTGGCGAATCGCCGGATCGGGATGTACCTCTTCGATCCGGCGCAGCGAAGCGAAAGCCTCGTTCCGGTTCCTGTACAATCCGGCCCCGAGTGCCGCGCCCCGGGCTACGCCCAATGCACCGTCGGTATTATAAAGCTCGATATTCGCGTCGCACAGGGTCGCCAGCGTGCTGCGGAACAGCGGACTGAGGAACAGGTTGGCATGCCCGGCCCGGATCACCCCGGCCCGCAGGCCCGATTCGCGCATAATATCGACCCCGTACCGGAATGCAAAAGCGATTCCTTCCTGTGCCGCGCGCAGCAGGTGGGCACGGTTGTGGCGGTTCAGGTCGACATGCAGGACGGAAGCCCCGGTATAGCGGTTCTCGAGCATCCGTTCGGCCCCGTTGCCGAACGGATGCATCAGCACGCCGTCGCTGCCGGCAGGAACCGTCTCGCACAACTGGTTCACTTCGCTGTAACTCAATTCAGGAGCCACGGTGCGTTTCGCCCAGGCATTGAGGATACCGGTACCGTTGATACACAGCAGCACGCCATAGCGATGCGCCTGTGCCGAGTGGTTCACATGCAGGAAAGTGTTGACGCGCGAGAGCGAATCGGCTTTCGGAAGGTCGGTCACCCCGTAAACGACGCCCGAAGTGCCGCCCGTAGCCGCAATTTCACCCGGCTCCATCACGTTCAGTGAAAAAGCGTTGTTGGGCTGGTCTCCGGCCCGGTAAGCAATCGGGATACCCGGTTCCAGTCCGAGTTCCGCAGCGGCGCCGGCACTCACATGCGCCTGAATGCCGATCGACGGCAATGCCTCGGGAATACTCCGGGGATCGATCCCGTAATAGTCGGCGACGAAATCGGCACGTCCGTCCGCGACGAAATCCCAGAGAATCTGCTCGGACAGCCCGCTGCATGTGGTCGAACGCTCGCCCGAAAGTTTGAAGAGAATGTAGTCGCCGGGCAGCATAAAACGGTCGGTGCGGGCAAAAACATCCGGTTCGTTCTCACGAACCCAAGCCAACTTCGACACGGTAAAATTACCGGGAGAGTTCAGCAGGCGTTCGAGACACCGTTCGCGTCCCAGATCGCGCAAAGCCCGTTCACCCTGTCCGACAGCCCGGCTGTCGCACCAGATAATAGACTTGCGCAACGGTTCGCCCTGCGTATCGAGACAAACCAGCCCGTGCATCTGGTAGGTAATGCCGATCGCCCGTACGGAACCGGCCGGTTTGCCTTTCATCAACTGCCGGATACCCTCGCAGGCATACTGCCACCACATCCGGGGATCCTGTTCGGCCCATCCCCTGTGCGGTGCATCGATCGGCATTTCCGTCTGCGGCAGTGTCACAGAACCGGCACATGCGCCCGAAGCCACCTCCAGCAGTGCAACCTTCACCGACGAACTGCCGATATCAATTCCTAACGTATATACCATCTCTCTTTCTTTAAATTTTCCGCCGAAATTCTAACCTTACCGCCGAAACCTTCCGGCCAATCCGTCGCCCGGTGCGGCGCTATGCCCGCTATAGCCGCCTCGAAAGGTGCCGCACAACCGGGATGCGCCCCGTAAAGCCGATACTCCGGGCCTATAATTGCCAATTGATAAAATTAAGCCTGAACTTCTGCCGCACATCCTTCTGGAACCGGCCCTTATCGAAGGAGTAAAACATGGCCGGTTTGTGGGCCACATGCTTCTCCCGTTCGCCCGTCTCACGCAGGTAACCCGACGAAAGCACCTTCTTCCGGAAATTACGGTTATCAATCTCTATTCCAAGTATAGCCTCGTAGAGCACCTGCAACTGGCGGAGCGTAAATTTACGCGGCAACAGTTCGAATGCGATCGGCTCGACCATCAGCTGCCGTCCGAGCGTCTCGAGGGCACGGGCCATAATCTGTTTATGATCCATGGCCAGGCGCGTCACCCGCTCCACTCCGACCCATTGGGCATGCTCGGCCGCGGCCGAAGCGATCAATGCCTCGTTGAGCTTGACGAGCGCATAATAGCCCACCGTCACGACCCGCCCCGTATGTACGCCGTAATGTTCGTTGAGCCACCGCAACTCTTCACCCACCACGCGGTCGGGCTGTGAAAATACATGCAGTTGGCGCAGGTAAATATCCCGCCGGCCCATATACTTATCCAGTACACGTGCCGCCGACGCGCGGAGTTCTTCATCCTGAAAAATCAGGCTGCCGGGCAACTTGAAATCATGGATGCGTTCGCCCGCGGGATTGACAAAATCCCGCTCGACAAGCAGCACCTTGAGCGCTGCGCCATCGAAGCCGAACACGACACAATCGACCGAAAGGGAGGGATTAGGTTGCGGAGACATGCAAAATCAGTGTTTTAGGTTTCAGGTTTCAGACAAAACTAAATTTTCTCCGGGACAAATCCAAACTTAATGTATTTTTCACGCTAAGCCACCCCCAGGCACACAAAAAATGTTTGAATATCAAAATTTTGATATTCAAACACTAATACACTCCACTACGCTTAGGCTGTCTCCGGAAAAAATTCGCCGGTAAAAACCGGCAACCGCCTGAATCCAGATCCTGCGAACTACCGCACCTTCGGATCGTTCAGCGCATTGCGGACAGCGGAATCCGAGTCCATACCCCGTTTATGCAGCATTTCGAAATCAAGCCGCTTCAGGCCGGCCTTGCGGTAATCGACCGCCTTGTTGTGGTCGTTCAGGTACAGGCGCTCGCCGGGAGCATAGCTGTCGCTAACCAGCGAATACCGCTGATTGATATAGAGACTTTGCAGCGAGGCCATATCGGTGATCGTATGGAAAACCTGCGCCGTAGTGGCCGGTGAAGCCTCATGCGACAGGGCTGCGGCATATTTTTCGGGATAGAGTGCGCGATATTCGGGCGAAAACCAACCGAAAGAGGCCACATGCAATTGGTAGTAGGTCGGCGTCGGCGATGCATGCAGGAAGCGCACGCGGGAATCGTCCATCATATCTTCGCCATGATCGGACGAATAAAACAGCGCCGTACAGGCCTGCGTACCCTCCAGCACTTTGATAATTTCGTCGAGTACATAATCCGTATAATAGACGCTGTTGTCATAGGCATTGACCATGATGGACCGGTTGTTTTTATTGATCGCCGAGATCAGGTCGGGCGTATAGCGGGCGAACTCCTGCGGGTAACGCTTCCGGTAATCGTAATGCGAACCGTACGTGTGCAGCACGATCAGCAGGTTGCTGTCGCTCTGTTGGATGATCTCGCGGATACTCGGCAGCATCTCGCCGTCAGGACGGTTATCGGTATACAGTTCCCCTTCGCGCGGAGAAATATCGATGCGGCGTTCGGCCTCTTCTGAGAAGAAGTCGATCAGCGAACGGTTCGGTACCTGGTTCGACAGGTACCAGGTCTGGAATCCGGCCTCCTTGAAAGCGGTGATCAGGCTCTTTTGCACATAGATCGAATCGTAATTGGCTGCCGAAGCGGGTGACAGGATGATCGGTACGCTCTTGTGTGTCGCATTGCTCTGGGTCAACACGTTCGAAAACGGCACCACCCCTTCGCGCTTCTCCAACCGGGGCGTCGTCTCGCGGTCGTAGCCGAAAAGGCTCCACGAATCGGCCCTGGATGCTTCGCCGATCACCAGCACGTAAATTTCGCGCCCGGGAGCCTGCCGGTTCTTCACCGCATGGAACGTAAAATCTTTCGATGTTTCGTGATAGCGCTCGCTGAGGCCCCAACGCTCCAGCGTCAACTTGATATTATAGCAGACATTGACCGGAAAAACCTGATATTTAATTCCGAAATCGGGCACCTTGACCCACGCATATATCGTGAACAGCAAACCGACAAACGCCATGCCGAGCCCCGTGCGGAGCAATTTGCGCCGGAACAGGCCGCTGAGCCGCTCCTTGATGCAAAGCGACCGGACGCCCAATACCAGCAACGGCAGGTAAAAAATACAGACGAACAAACCCGCAGGCCACAGGTTGGCCAGTAATTCGCCCGCCTCGGAAGCATTCGTCGTAAAGAGATTGGTAAACATGTCCACCGCGATGATCGACCCTCCGAATAGGTAGAGCAACACGATTTGGAACGCCCCCAGAATCATCAGCGGAAGCGACACGAGCATCAGTGTTCCCGGCTTGCGCAGGGCCGCCATCAGCAATGCGTAAAAAGCCGCCGGCCAAAGCAGTGCCGCCAGCGTCACACTGAACGGATAGCACTCCGTAATCGTAAGCAGCACATTGGGTACCATCATGATTACCACATACAGCATCGCGATGCTCTCCTGCCGTCCGACGAGTCGCCCGAACACGCGGAAACCCTTGGATTCTTTGATTTTCGACATTTTTTTCCTGCCGCCCATCTTCTTGTTCTCTAATTTTCTCTATTTTCCGGTTTCCGTTCTCATGTCTCAAAATCCGAACCGGACTGTATTTATAGCGTCATACCGACTGTCCTGACCACCCGGCCGGCACCCTCCGAATAAAACTCCTGCACGGACGACACCGGACACAACCGGCTGTGCATCAAAACGCCTCGTTGATACTGAACAGGAAGCTGTTCTCGCCTTTACCGAACCCGTAGTCGAACCGGACGTTGACTTTATTTTTGAACTCCCAACGGTATCCCACGCCATAGTTGGGCAATGTGTGTGCCGGATTGAACTCGCCGAAAGTCGGGAATACATTGCCGGCCCCGACCCATACCGCCACACCGTGACGGTTGTAAATATGCTGCCGCAGCTCGGCCTGTACCTCGACCATCTGCCGGTCGCGGTAGCGCCCCTCGTAATAGCCGCGCATCCGGTACGAGCCGCCCAAACGGGCCAGCATCGTCCAGGGCACGCTGCCGGTACCCAGCTGAGCGTAGAAATCGTAAGCCATCACCGCCCCTTTCCACAGTTTGTGGTATGCGTCGAAAATCAGTTCGGTTTGGGTAAACGCCCCCTTATTACCGAAAAACGACGGGTAGAAACGTTGATCCAGACGCGCATAAATACCCCGCGAGGCATTGTAGATCACATCGCGCGAGTCATACATCAGAATCACGCCGATACTCGTATTGGTATATTGCGTATTCTCGCCGTTAAGCAGTGAAATATCGGAAAAATCTTTGCCCTTGATATAATTGAAGCTGACGCTCGGTCCCAGATAAAATTTCGGAACCAACCGGAAAAAGAAATCGACCTTCACCTGGCTCTGCATGCGCTTGTAGGAACCGGGCGTACCATACATGCCCTTATCGTAACCTATTCCCCAGAATGCGCTCGGGAACGAAAAGAAGTACGTCGTGAAATCGAGCCTGTATTTGGCCCCTTTGAACAAGGTGTTTCCCCTCACGCCCAACAACCAGAAACCGGTGGTAGTGATATCGCCGAACAGGGATATGTTAGAAGGCGGAATGGAAAGGTCTTTGCGATCGACACGGTAGAGCCCGGCAGCCACCAGCCCCAACCCAAGCTTAATATCGCTCGAGTAGTGCGGACCGCCGATAATGCTGAAATCGAATTTTTTGGTAAGCGTCTTATCGACATTCGCCGATTTGAAATAGTTATAAAAACGGTGGAAAAAGCCTTTCTTCACGGTCGAATCGCCCGACATGCTATCAACAGCCATCTCCATGCTATCGGCCGGGGCATGCGTCTTCCCCTGCATCGAGTCAGGTTTTGATACGGACAACTCTTTGGTCACAACGGGAACCGCTCCCGACGTGACGCCGGTCTCCTCAGACAGTACCGAAAGCGTTTCGGGGGGAACCGGTCGGGAATCGGCAGCGGCGCCGGACGGACCGGCTGGCGCCTGCTGTTGGGCGGATGCGACCACCGACGTGTCGGCAGCCGCTACGTTTCGTTTTTTAACCGCACTTTCCGTACGATTCACGGCTCCGGCGGACGTTGCAAAGAAAACCGACCCTATCCATACTGCCAGCAGAAATCCTCTCATGCTGTTCTTTGTTTTCGTTTATATTCGAGATCAGAAAAAGAACGATCGAACCTGCGAATATACGTCCAATATCGCGGATATGAAAATTCCACCTCTCGGGAGTTTCAATACCGCATTTCGCCGGAAACAGGGCCGGCGCGTCCATCTGCAATATAATAATTTAAAAATCAAAGGAGTATTCCCAGTACTGGGAATACTCCTTTCGAGTTCTATAACGGAAAAAACCGGACTTTTACGATATTTTTACCACCGGAATGGATAGCAGGAATGCCAATTTCCCGATTTTGTCGGCAATATGCCCCGTGCCGATCGCACAGTGGTGCGCCGGACCCGCCTTGGACCAGGCGTCCATAAAGGCCCGGGCGCCGATTCCGAACCGGTAACGGCTGTTGGTATTACCGATATTGAGCACTTTGCCCGGAACCGACTCGCCTTCGGCCACCAGCAGGAAAATCCCGTCACGGCCTTCGACCACCGACAACAACGTCACGGGACCGTGCTTGACCGTCATCTGGATCGACAGCCCCTTACCGGGTTTGCCGTGATAGATCGGCAGCGGCACAAGCCCCACACGCCCTTCGGCAATCGCAAAATGGGCCGGGCCGTCATGCCCCCACAACACCACGTCATCCTCGAAGTCCATCGCATAGGGTTCCGAAAACGACCCTCCGGCACCGAACTCGGCCATAATCTTCATCGCTTCGGCATTTTTCACTTCGCACTCGCCCGCCACCGGGATATTCTTGCCCGTCAGCAGCGTATTCCCGGCGATCACCGACGTCACGACGTTCTCATAGTCGTTGCCGCTGGCGCCTTCATAATAGTAGGCCATTGAACCGAGATCGTACTTCTTCACCAGTTTGTCCAGCGCGACCGACGTCCGTGCGGCCCGTTCGATCTCCGCACGTTCGCATTCCGACGACACTTCGAACGTGTTGTAAAATTCGTCTATCTTGGCCTGAACTTCCTCTGCGGTGACCCCGTCGCGCAACTCCTTGAGCTGGCACATCTCGAGCAGTTCGAAGTGGGTTCCGAACACGCCCGACATTTTCGTCAGGTCGGTGTACACATCGAGCATCCCGCAGTAGTAATGTCCCAGCACCCCCATCCGGTCATGGCGCAGGGCATGGGCCACGCGCGCCGCCTCAACCCAACCGCCGATCTGTTCCCAAACCGACTCCTCGCCCAGGTATCCCGTCACGATATCGTACCGGAGACCGAGCCGGTTGAACACGCACGCCACCTCGGGCACCGAGCACGCCTGGCAGTTGGCCAGCCACTCGCCGGTCATCCGGCCCCGGTCCCCCAGCGAATTGATATAATCGTAATCGATGGCCGCCGTAGGCTGCAGGTTCAGCACCACCACCGGAACATTCAGGCGGCTGACGACCGGCAGCACCGTCGACGAAAGCGCATAAGTCGAGATATAAAGGAAAACCAACTCCACGTCGTTCTCCTTAAGCAATGCCGCCGCCGCATCCGCTTTGGTCGGATCGTCGACCATGCCGGCATCGGTCACTTCGACGCCCATCGCGCCGATCCGGTCCGCGATCTCGCGCCGGTAACCTTCGAGCCGGTCAAGCAGTCCTTCGAACTGCCCCCAATAAGTATTCAGCCCGATTCCAAAAAGTCCTATCTTCATAATTCAGTAGTTACAAAACACGCTAATATTTAATAAAATAATTTTCAAAGGGCATAAAAGCCCCACTTTCCGCACGACATCCCGAAAGTGTCCCGGCACACCGGCGGAACCCGCCGGGACTACTCCCGGCGAACCCGGAAATTATCCCGACAACTGCTCCGCAAAGCGTGATACGGACAGCGGCACACCGCTTCAGCCCGATTTGCCACGAAAGTTTCCGATCCGAGTTTTACACCCCTTCATAAAGGGTAAAATCGGACTGTAACCCAAACGGGGTAAGGCGATATTCCGAAGCCTTTTTCGGACTGTCCACCTCCCAGCAGTTGGGACCGACATAACCGTCATAGGCCCGGTGGTGCGGGCCGATAAAGTTCTGCATGCTGCCCACTACGCGCAATTCGACGTGATTGCCGCCCTTGGTCAGGTAGGGAGTAATATCCAGGATATAGGGATCGGAGAAGATCACGCCCACCTTACGGTCGTTGACCCATACCTCCGCGACCGATCCGTTCCAACGATCGGCTTTCACCCAATGGCGTTTTCCCGTATCCTGCACGTCATAGAATTTCGAATAGCGCATCTCCCACGGATAGAACGGCGCGCCGAGTTCCTGCCAGTCGGCCAGCCGGTCGTATTTGTACGCGGGAACGATCACCCATTTCTCCCCACGGTTCACCACATCGAAATTACCCAGCACATAAACGGCCCCCAGTTCGGTATCCACCGTCGTGTGATCGGCGACGAGCTCAATCCGGTTTTCACCCGGTTTAACGAGTGATCCGATGCCCATCGTCTTGAAATCTTCATCGACGAGCCAACCGTGTCCGGCCCTTACCGGCGTACCGTTCACCTTGACCGTATAAAGCCATGGGCGCTCGACCAGAATCTTCATCGACGCCAGATCGACATCGCCCTCCCCGACCGTAAATTTGTAAGTCGCGGTAAAACCCGGAGCCGCGGAAAGGTCCATATTGACGATGTCGCTGCCGTACTGGATCGCACGGTTCCACGGGTTATCCTGCAATCCGGCGTTCAGGTAAATCTGCTTGCCGGCCGCGTTGTAGTACAGATTCCGATACTTCTTATCCCCGCTGACCAGATCGACGAAATCGATCAGCAGCACATTATCCTTCACGCGGCCGATACTCAGCGGTCGCATCTCCTTGAGCGGCATGCCTCCACTCAAGACAGCGGCCTTCTCGGCGGCCAGAGGCTCGTCCGACACCCGCAACAATACGCTGCCGGCAGGTTCTATGGTCGTTTTGACGGCGACTTTACCGTCGCCGGAAGTATACGGAATTTGATACGTTTTGCCGTCAAGCGCATCCATGCGTACGACATATTTGCCGTCCAGCGCCACTTCGACCGCCGTCGGTTCATCAAGCGATACATTGGTCAGCAGCAATACCTGACCGTCAGCGAACTCCTTGCGGTGATGGTGCAGGTCGCCCCCCGACACGGTGACAAAACGGATGTCGTCGTTACGGAAATTCGATTCGATAAATTCGGGTGTACATACCGGGAGTCCCGTTTTGGATGCGGTAGTATTTAAACCGCCCCCGGCAATACTGTTAGACTTACAAAACGCTTCGACTTCGGGAGAAACGACACCGTCCACCCGCGACGGACAGCCGAAGGCGATCAGCTTCCCGCCCTGGGCAACGAACGATTTGAGCAGGTCGAAAGTAGCGCCTTCGATATTTTCAGTCCCGTCCGGAATCACGAACGTGCTGTACGCGCGATTGCCCACAACGAACTTGCCGTCGCGCACCGATCCGTTCGTCTGGAAAATATGTTCGCAACCCAAATCGAATTCGACTTGCGCATGCTCCAGCGTCGCAACGAGATCCTGGAATTTCTGCCCGATCTCCAGCGAAGCGCCTTCGGCCGGTTTACCCATATAGTTGTTGTAGAGCCATGCGGTCGTGGTGGGCTCCAGGACGAGGATATCGTTGACCTGCTCGCCCAGGCTCATCACCGTGCAAATGCGCGCGATGTAATCGTTCAGGACGTGGTAGTTTTCCCACCACGAAGCGGCGCGCGTGAACATCGGCGGATAGTCGAATTTGCGAACCCCGTCGAGGCTCATGTGGCCGACATGCTGGTTCACAAGGTTCACCCCCAGCACCATCTGCCAGTCGGCGAGGCGCTTCATATCCTTAAAGGTAGCCTCCCAGCCCGCGCCTCCATATGTTTCGCTCAATACCCGCTGGCGGCCGAGCTGGTTCGCGATGCTGCGCACCTCCTTGACCGAACGGATATTGCCGAACTGGGCATGCACATCCTTCTCGTTGAACTGATTGAACAGCATGTCGATACCGGGGGTCTGCTGCCACGCGGCCATCGACATGTTGTCGATCACTCCGGTCACGTTGGGCCAGCTGTGTTCCCAATAATGTCCCGTCCACGAAATGCCCTTTTCGTCGCAATAACGCGACCACGGTTTGGCCCAGCGGTCGACGAACATATCGTTGAGCAGCGCGAAGTAATCGTGCCGTACCCGTTTCCAATCGCCCACCTCCTCGTGCAATGCGGGCAGTTGGTCGCGCAAGTCGTAGCCGTAACGCGCCCGGAATGCTTCGAATAGGTCCGGCGTCCAACGCAGGCCGCCGGACGATACCACCTCCGGCTCATCGGTGAAAATTCCTTTTACGTTGTTCTTCAGATCCCCGCCGAACGTTTTTTCGTAACCGTCCATGGTAATCTCCATGAACTTACCGGTCACGCCGTCGGCCAACAGATCGACGTACGAACCGCCCGCATACCACGGGGAAACTTTGTAATAGGTTTTCTCGTAAAGATAGAATTTACCTTTTTTGCCTTTCATCTTCGGGGCCTTGGCGGTAACATCGGTCAATTTGCCGCCTTTCTCGCTGACGACCACCGCGTATTTCGACACGTCGCCGGGCATCACTCCGACAACGGTCGGCATCAGTCCCGCGCCCTGGTTGTAGGCTTCGGGCATCTGGCGGTAGACATGCCCTCCGGCGAATCCGCTCGGATAGGAGTTCTCATCGTAAATCCAGACGTCGATGCCGAGCAGTTTACCCCGGTCGACCGTATATTTATACATTTCAAGCCACTCGGGCGACAGGTAATCGGTTTTCAGACCCGGACGCGGGTGGATAATCACCGCGCCGCATCCCTGCCGACGGTACTCGTTGAGCATATTGTCGATCTGGTACTTGCTCACTTCGGTATTCCAGACCATGAACGGCGCGGTGCGGAACTCACCGCCCGGAGACGGGAATTCTTCGATCAGACGGGCCATAGAAGCCGCAGAGCCCACCTGGGCTACGGCAGACCCTCCGCAGAACACGAGCGCTGCGAGGGAGAGAAGGATCTTTTTCATTCGGTTCGTTTAGGTTATGATTCGTTTCAATTCAAGCGATACTCCCGGAAGTCGCCCGTCTATCACAGGGCAGCACCCCTGCACGGGCCGGCTCCGAAACGGACAGGCAAAGACCGTCCGCCCCTACCCGGATAGCGGGAAAACCCCTTTCCGCGCACCGGGCATCCAAATATACGATTTAAAATCGAAAGCACCGCGCCCGGACACGCTTCATTTGCATATCCGCAGCGCATTCGCTACCTTTGGTCGGCTTTCCCGCAGTGGGTGCGCCCTTCCAACCCCATCTCCCTATGAAAAAGACATGCACCGTGACGCTGGTTCCGCTCGGACGGACCTTACAAGTAGCCCGGGGGGCGCTGCTCAGCGATGCGATACACGATCTGGGCATCGAATTCCCCTGCGGCGGCAAGGGAATTTGCGGCAACTGCAAAGTGAAGCTGCTCGCAGGCGAAATCGCACTGAGCCCGCAGCACCGCACAGTCCTCGAACGGAAAGGACTGTTGCCGGGATGGAGACTGGCCTGCCTGAGCCGGGTCGAAGAGGACCTCACCATCGAAGTGGCGCAGTTCGACAACATCGTGCTAGCCGACGAGACGCCGTTCCGGTTCACGCCGCGCGAAGGCCGGGGAATCGCCGTAGACCTTGGCTCGACAACGATCGTATCGCAACTGCTCGACCTCTCGACCGGACGCGTACAGGCCGTCCAGACCGATATCAATCCGCAGGCCCGCCATGGGGCCGACATCATGTCACGTATCAGCTATGCGATACAGTCGGAAGAGCACGCCGCACGCCTCACCACCCTGGTCCGCGAAACGGTCGGACGACATGTCCTGACCCTGACAGCACAGGCCCCGGGCCCTATCGACCGCATCCGCATCGTCGGCAACAGTGTGATGCACCACCTGTTTTGCGGACTCGACGTCGGTCCGCTGGCCGCTTACCCATTCGAGTCGCCGGATAATGGCATGCGGCATTTCTCCGCGGCTGAACTGGGCTGGCTGGAGGTTTCCGGAACCAAGCCTCCGGTCCGTTCTTCTCAAACGCAACACACCGATCGAAATGCTCTTTCCGCCGCAGAACCGGACAACGCGAATCACCTTTCTGTCGCCGACAAGCTGGCCGGCACCGACATCGCCTTCCTGCCCAATATCGGCAGTTTCGTCGGCAGCGACATCCTGGCGGGAATTTACGCTGCAGGCATGTTTTCCAGCGGAAGCCCCCGGGTACTGATCGACCTGGGGACGAACGGCGAGATCGCGGTAGGCAGCCGCAACGGGATCCTCTGCGCCTCAACGGCGGCAGGGCCGGCTTTCGAGGGCAGCAACATTTCGTGCGGCATGCGCGCCGCAACCGGAGCGATATCTTCGGTAACACGCCTGGGTGCAGAAACCCAGGTGCACGTAATCGGGAATGTGGAAGCTGCGGGTATCTGCGGCAGTGGGCTGATCGACGCGATCCGCACAGGCGTACAGGAAGGAAAAATCAGCCGCGACGGCACGATCGCAACACCCTCGATGGAACTGCCGTTGACAGGCAAGGTCAAACTGGTCCAGAAAGACATCCGGGAATTCCAACTGGCAAAAGCGGCCATCGCCACCGGAGTGGAGCTGCTGCTCCGCGAGCAGGGAATATCCCGCTGCGATGTGGAAAAGGTATTTATCGCAGGAGGATTCGGCAACTACATCGACCTGCCCAACGCCATCGGCCTGGGACTGCTGGAGTTCGACGGGGAGAAAATCGTAAAGCTGAGCAACAGCGCCCTGATCGGTGCCAAGATGTTCCTTTTTGAAGACGATGCATTCATCGACAACCTGCTACCGGCCACGAGCCACCTTTCGCTCGAATCGAACCCGGCATTTTTGGATGTATTCTGCGAGAAGATGTCGTTTTAGCCGCCGTTATTCCAGATCAATTCCGGCCGGGCTCCTTGTCCCCATGGGTAAAAGCCGAAGGACATTGGGTAAAAAGGTTACTTGCCGAATTATTCCGAAGGGGAACCCGCAGTCATTCTTCCTCACCGACCTCTTCAATAACCGCAAGGCTCTCCTGCAATCGACGAATATTCTTATCGAACACCCTTTTGTACAACCAGTAGCAGGCAACAGTCGTCGCCACAACGACGCCAAACAAAACGCCCCATATAAAATCCGGCGCTTTCATCTCTATAGACATGACTACCGACAAAATCACGAACAACGGGCCGATAATCGCAGCCGTAAATATCTTTTCCCGCGTAATCTGTACCGTGTAGCGGTTTACCCGAAGGATATTCTCTTTCACGACCTTGGTAAAATCGATTTTCATCAACCCGTACAGTTTATAGCCGGTCCAAAGTACAAGCAGTCCGTCAACAACGATCGCCACACGGATAAACAGATCCCACATCGCAAAATGCCCGCCGAAGCGATGATAGACATATATGCTGTAGGGGATGATCAATATAGTCACCACAAAACCGAATGTTTCCCAGTTAATCAGCCGGCTGACCGACTTTTCCCCTTTCGTTTGCACCAGTTCACGAATAACCGACTCCTGCAACATTTCGGTTCTCTCCAGGCGGTCGTTCAAAGCCGCCCAGCGCTCTTTCATCTCTTCCAGTTCCATACTCTAATCCGTTTTATGCGTTCACCATCTGCCGAAGCTTGATTTTGGCCCGTTTCAGTTTCGTCGCGACATTACAAGGGTCAATCCGGTAATATCCGCTATCTGCTGGTAACTGTTCTCCTCCAAATAGAGCAACACGACCGTCCGCTCCAACGGTCCGAGCCGGCGAATCAATGCGTACATTTCGCGCAGCTCCTCTTCCATCTGCTCCGATTCGGCCAAAGCCTCCGCAAGATTGGAAACGAGCGGTACGCTCTGCGGCCGCCGGATGCTCCTGCGTACGCCGGTAAGACAGGTATTGAGGGTCACCCGGTACACCCAGGTGGAGAGCGAACACTCCTGCCTGAATTTCGGGAAACCGGCCCACAAGCGGCAAACCGACTCCTGATACAGATCGGCGAGCGGCCACTCCAGCGACGTGTAACAGACGCAAACTTTGTAAATCGTCCGTTCATACCGGCGAATCATCGCAATAAAGGCTTCCTCCAATTCATGCTTACCCATCGTGCCTGTTTTAATTATTAGACGCCCACTCCGCCGAAAAATGGCATTTGCCGCCGTTTTTATACACCTTCAGGTTCGTTTTTATTTTTGACCGGGGCATCGCCCGGATACAAAACGCTCCGCGACAAGTCTCATACAAAAAACAAGCGGACAATCCGGTTATTCCCGTCCGTCCGCTTATGATTCCAATCGCCCTGCGGCAATCTTAAAAAGCCTCTCTTTACGCCTATATCTTTTGTCTTTTCTATTTCCCTCCGCCCCCACAAGGCCCAGACTATCCATCCGGTCATCCGGAAACAGTCTCCATCCCCACAACCGAAATCCGGCACAAACAGCGATGCGAATCCAAGGCATGTGAAATGCACCCGGACGCTACCCCATCACCGAGACATTGAAAAACTCGACGATGCCGACCACGTGTCCCTGTTCATCCGTCACGACGATCGAATGTATCTTGTGGTTGCGCATCATCTCCTCGGCCACGACGATCCGTTCGGTCGGCAGGATCGTTTTCGGCGTGCGGGTCATCACCTCCTGCGCTTCGATATTGAAAAAGTTCTCCTTGTATTTGGCCATCGCCCGGCGCACATCCCCGTCGGTAATCACACCGATCAGTTTGCCCTCCTCGACGACCGCCGCGATTCCCAGCCGCGCATCGCTGATGGCGATAATCACATTGCCCAACGTCATCTCCTTCGGCACGCAAGGCAGGTTGTCCTTGCGCATCACGTCCTGCACCTTCGTCAACAGGCGCCGCCCGAGGCTGCCGCCCGGATGGAACACGGCGTAATCCTCCGCTTTGAAGTTGCGTTCGTTGATCAGCGCGATGGCCAGCGCATCTCCCATCACCAGCGTCGTCGTAGTCGACGACGTGGGCGCCAGATCCAACGGACACGCCTCATGCGCCACGGCGATATTGAGGTGATAATGCGCATGCTTGGCCAATGTCGACTCGGGATTCCCGGTCATTGCGATCACGACGTTCTTGTTGTATTGCAGGAAGGGGATCAACTTCAGGATTTCGTCGGTCTGTCCCGAATTGGCAATCGCCAAAACGATATCCTGCGGTTCGATCATCCCCAGATCGCCGTGGTACGCCTCACCCGGATGAAGGAAAAACGACGGGGTACCTGTGCTGGCCAGCGTCGCAGCTATTTTTTTGCCGATCAGACCCGATTTACCCATGCCGGTGACGATCACCTTGCCTTTACAGGCAATGATCGCTTTCACGGCTTTTTCAAAATCGTCGGTCAGCAGTTCGGTCAGGTGTTTGACGGCCGCAGCCTCGGTATTGATCGTATCGATAGCACTCTGTCGGATCGGATTCATCTCGTTATCGGTTTATTTTTTGTAACGTCCCGGCCTCGCCTGCGATCCGTTAAAAAAGGATCGGACCGGAAAATCCCGGCTGCATCAGGCCCAGACTAAATATTACTGCTCAAAAATTACAGCCCAAAGGTACGAATTTAATTATTAAAAAGTGCCTCGCAGGCCATAACCGCGCGTGGCGCAGAAAACCTGACTGTAAATGTGGAAACCGGGACGCGAAGTCTCGATCTTGCGGTCGAGTTGCAGGATCGGGTGTCCCGGCTTGACGCGCAGGTGTTCCTGCAGACGCTTATCCGCCCGGATCGCATACAACTGCTGCGTCCCGCCCGTCACGACGATCTGGTATTTCGTGCGCAGAAAGTCGAACAGCGAGGTATTCTCCAGGTTATACGAAGTAAACCGCGGCAGGTTGATATTCGGCAGCATCGTAATATCGAGGAACACAGGCTCGCCGTTAAGCAGCCGAAGCCGTTCGAAATAGATGCATCCGACCTCCTGTTCATACGGGGTGACCGGAAACGAAAATGCCTCGGTCCAGGAACGCACTTCCGGCCGGAGGATGATATGCGTGAGGAAATCCTCGCGCCCGACGGCCGATGTGGTACCCGTCAGCGAAAGAATACCGATTCCTTTGGGCACACCTTTCACGATACTTCCTTTTCCCTGGTGTTTCAGGATAAACCCGTCGGCCACCAGTTGATCGAGCGCACGACGCACGGTTGGCCGGGCGACCCGGTGCACAATGCTCAATTCATGTTCGGAGGGCAACAAATCGCCCGCAGAATAGACTCCCTCGGCGATATGGCGCCGGAGGGTTTCGTAAACTTGTTTATATCGGGGCAGCTCTACCATGGCATTTTGAAGGTCTGATTCAGACGCCTGAAAGTCAGGCGCAAAAAGTTTAGTCGAAGCCAAATATAGGCAAAGATATCGGGCCTGACAAATTTTTGCCGGGAAAATTTGTATATACATGTTCACAACTTGTAAACCTTCAGGATATACACAATCACCTATATATCAACGTTTAGAAAAATCAACAAAAATCACTTGTATATATAAGTTATTGTTGTAACTTTGCAAAAACCGGATTTTGCGGAGAACTAACTAAATCATACATAACTTAAAACTCATATGGCAACAGTAGTCATCATGCCTAAACAGGGACAGTCCGTCGAGAGCTGTATCCTGACCGAAATGAAAAAGAAAAAGGGCGACACAGTCGCCGTGGGCGACATCCTTTTCTCCTACGAGACAGATAAGGCTTCGTTCGAAGAGGAGGCCCAGGTGGCCGGCACCGTATTGGACGTTTTTTTCGACGACGGCGACGAAATTCCGGTGCTGACCAACGTAATGGTAATCGGCAACGAGGGTGAAAGCACCGCAGAGTTCCGTCCGGGCGGAGAAGCCGCTGCTCCCGCAGCCGAAACCCCGGTTGCCGCCGCTGCTGCTCCCGCAGCAACACCCGCTATCGCAGCCGCAGCCGAAACTGCCGTCAAGCCCGCTACCACCGAAGGCACTTCGCCCGTATCGCCGCGCGCCCGCGCACTGGCGGAAAAAGAGGCGGTCAACGCCGCCGCGCTGCAAGGTTCCGGCCCTCACGGCCGCGTCATCGAACGCGACGTACAGGCCGCCATCGCCGCCACGCCCAAACTCACCCCGCTGGCGAAAGCCATCGCGAAGGAGACCGGTGCGGCCGCACCCGAAGCGGGCAGCGGATTGGCCGGCATGGTCAAAGGCGCCGATATGGGGGCCCTCAAGAACTGCGTTTACGCGACCGACAGCGAGATCAAGCCGCTGACCAACATGCGCAAGCTGATCGCCAAAGCGATGCACGCATCGTTGCAAAATTCGGCCCAGCTGACGCACCACCTCAGCGCGGACGCCCGCCGCATCCTGGAATTGCGGAAGAAAGTCAAGAAAGCCGTCGACAACGGCTACCCGACCAACATCACCCTCAACGACATGGTCTGCATGGCGGTAATCAAAGCGCTTAAAAAATTCCCGCAGGTCAACTCGCATTTCCTCGGTGACAGCACGCGCGTCTTTTCGAAAGTCCACCTCGGCCTGGCCGTCGATACCGACCGCGGCCTGATGGTGCCGACGGTGAAAAATGCCGACGACCTTTCGATCCAGGGCCTCGCCAACCAACTCAAAGAGGTTGCCAACGCCTGCAAGAAGGGCTCGATCGATCCCGACCTGCTCTCTTCCGAAGCAGCATCGTTCACCGTATCGAACCTCGGCAACTACGGCGTCGAGATCTTTACCCCCGTGATCAACCTGCCGCAGGTGGCGATCCTCGGTGTGAATACGATCGTACCCCGCCCGAAAGATATCGGCGGCGGCGTATACGCCTTCGTGCCGCACATCGGCCTGAGCCTCACCTACGACCACCGCGCACTGGACGGCGGCGAGGCGACCCGCTTCGTCAAAGAGGTAGCCAACGAAATCGAAGCGATCGACTTCGAACTTTAATTAAATGCACGGCGGAGCGGAAGTTCTTACGACACCGGCCCGCACACCATTAACAGACTTAAATCGACAAAAATGATAGATTTGGCAATTATCGGCGGCGGCCCGGGCGGATACGTGGCTGCGGAACGTGCCGGAGCGAAAGGGTTGAACGTCGTGCTGTTCGAGAAGCGCGAGTTGGGCGGTGTCTGCCTCAACGAGGGGTGTATTCCGACCAAAACGCTGCTTTACAGCGCGAAGATATACGACTATGCGAAGCACGGCGACAAATACGGCGTATTCGCAGCGGATGCGACCTACGACTACGGCAAGATCGTGGACCGCAAGAACAAAGTGGTCCGCAAACTGGTCGGCGGCGTGGGCGCCAAGATGAAAGCGCACAACGTCAAAGTCGTCAAAGGTGAAGCGAAAATCAAAGGCCGCTCTGAAAACGGGATCGAAATCGAGTGCAACGGCGAGACCTACTACGCAGTCAACCTGTTGCTCTGCACCGGTTCGGAGGCTTTCGTACCGCCGATCCCGGGTCTGAAGGAGGCCGGCGACATCATCCTGACGAACCGTGAAATCCTGGCGATGAAAGAACAGCCCAAATCGCTGGTGATTATCGGAGGAGGCGTGATCGGGATGGAGTTCGCGAGCTTCTTCAACAGCCTCGGCACCGAAGTGACGGTCGTAGAGATGTTGCCCGAAATCCTCGGCGGCCTCGACGGCGAAATCAGCGCGATACTGCGCGATATCTATGCGAAAAAAGGCATCAAGTTCAACCTGTCGTGCCGTGTGACCGAAATCAAAGGCAACGAGGTGATCTATGTCGATCCGCAGGGCAATACCGCATCGGCCAAAGGAGACAAGATACTGGTCAGCGTCGGCCGCCGAGCGGTAACCGCCGGATTGGGCCTCGAAACGTTAGGCGTGGAGCTGAACCGCGGCGCGGTAAAAGTAGACAACAAGATGCGCACGAACGTACCGAACGTCTTTGCCGCAGGCGACGTGACGGGCTTTTCGATGCTCGCACATACGGCCAGCCGCGAAGGCGAGGTGGTCGCGAACAACCTGACCGGACGTCCGGACGTCATGCGTTACAACGCTATCCCGGGCGTGGTTTACACGAATCCCGAAGTGGCAGGTGTCGGCCTGACCGAAGAGTCGGCCAAAAAGGAAGGTATCGCATACCGCATCCAGAAGCTCCCCATGGCCTATGCCGGACGCTTCGTCGCTGAAAACGAAGGAGGCACGGGCATCTGCAAAGTGCTCGTCGGCGAGCAGTACGGCGAAGTGCTCGGCGTGCATATGCTCGGCAACCCGTGCAGCGAAATCATCTACGGCGCCTGCATGGCCATCGAGCAGGAGATGACGCTCAAGGAGATGGAAGAGGTGGTTTTCCCGCACCCGACCGTGTCGGAAATTTTCAAGGAGACCGTCTTCGCCTTCGGAGAATAACACAAATCGGGGGAGCGAGCCGACCCGGAGCATCTGAACCGCTATAAAAACGGGGAAAAGAGCAGCTTCTCATACAACCAGCAAAAAACCTAAAAATAAATAACAGTTATGCCTAAGTCACAATACATCGATCCTAAAGAGATGCGGAAAGCCGGTGAGATCACCTTCTCGCCGATCCCCGTCAACCAGTACAAAAAAACCGCGAAGGAGGAGCTCAAAAGCAAGCACTTCACCAAAGACGACCTGAAGCGCATCTACCGCGACATGGTGGTGATCCGCGAATTCGAAACGATGCTGCAACTGGTGAAGACCACCGGCGGCTACAACGGCGTCGAATACAACAACCCGGGCCCCGCCCACCTCTCGGCCGGCCAGGAAGCCGCTGCTGTCGGGATGGCCTACATGCTCGACATCAACGACTTTATCTTCGGTTCCCACCGTAGCCACGGCGAAATTCTCGCCAAAGGCCTGCGTGCCATCGAACTGCTCGACGACAAGTCGCTCGAAAAGATCATGAACGAATTCTGGGACGGCGCCACCGTGAACGTTGCCAAAAAGGCATACAAAGGCGGCTCGGTCAAGGAACTCGGTATCCGCTTCCTGCTGTACGGCGCACTGGCCGAAATTTTTGCCCGTACGACCGGATTCAACAAAGGACTGGGCGGCAGCATGCACACCTTCTTCACGCCGTTCGGCATCTACCCGAACAACGCCATCGTAGGCGGCAGCGGCAGTATCGCCGTCGGCGCGGCCCTCTATAAGAAAGTAAACCGCAAACCCGGTATCGTCGTGGCCAACATCGGCGATGCTTCGATGGCACGCGGTCCGGTCTGGGAAGGCATGACCTTCGCCGCTATGGACCAATTCAAACAGCTTTGGGAAGGCGACATGAAAGGCGGCCTGCCGGTGATCATCAACATCATGGACAACCAGTACGGCATGGGCGGACAGACCCGCGGAGAGACGATGGGCTTCGATTTCGCAGCCCGCATCGGCGCCGGCGTGAACCCCGAGCAGATGCATGCCGAACGCGTGGACGGCTTCAATCCGCTGGCCGTGATCGACGCTTACCGCCGCAAGAAAGCGATCCTCGAAAAAGAGAAGGCCGGCCCCGTGCTGCTCGACGTGCTGACCTACCGTTACAGCGGCCACTCGCCCTCGGACGCATCGTCGTACCGCACCAAAGAGGAGGTCGAAGCATGGGAGGCACAGGATTGCATCGTATCGTACGGCAAGGAACTGATCGACGCAGGTGTTGCCACACAGGCCGACTTGGACGCAGTCACCAAGGAGATCAAGGAGATCATGTTCGACACTTTCAAGCTCTCGATCGACGACGAGCTCTCGCCGCGCATGGACCTGCACAAAGAGCCGGAACTGCTCGGCACGATGATGTTCTCGAACCAGAGCATCGACTCTCTGTCGGACGCCAAACCCGACGTAAACCATCCGATGAGCGAAAACCCGCGCGTGCAGCAGATCGCCAAAAAGGAGCGCTTCGCATTCGACAAGGACGGCAAGCCGTTCTCGAAAATGAAACAGTTCCAACTGCGCGACGGTATCTTCGAAGCGATCATCGACCGTTTCTACAAAGACGCTTCGCTGGTGGCCTACGGGGAGGAAAACCGTGACTGGGGCGGAGCATTCGCCGTGTACCGCGGCCTGACCGAGGCACTACCCTACCACCGCCTGTTCAATGCGCCGATCGCCGAGGCGGCCATCATCGGCACCGCGATCGGATACGCAATGTGCGGCGGACGCGTGATCCCTGAAATCATGTATTGCGACTTCCTCGGCTGCTGCGGCGACGAGGTATTCAACCAACTGCCCAAATGGCAGGCGATGAGCGGCAACATCCTCAAGATGCCCGTGGTCGTACGCGTGTCGGTCGGTTCGAAATACGGTGCGCAACACTCGCAGGACTGGACTTCGCTGGCGGCACATATCCCTGGCCTGAAGGTCGTGTTCCCCGTTACGCCCTATGACGCGAAGGGGCTGATGAATGCCGCCCTGCAAGGCACCGACCCGGTGATCTTCTTCGAGAGCCAGCGCATTTACGACGTGGGCGAACAGTTCCACGAAGGCGGCGTACCGGAAGGATATTATGAAATTCCGTTGGGCGAACCCGACGTGAAACGCGAAGGCAAGGACATCACGATCCTCACGATCGGTGCGACGTTGTACCGGGCGCTCGACGCAGCGAAAGTGCTGGAAGAAAAATACGGCATGAGCGCCGAAGTGATCGACGCCCGCTCGCTGGTTCCGTTCAACTACGAGAAAGTGCTCGAGTCGGTTAAGAAAACCGGACGCATCATCATCGCAGGCGACGCCACCAGCCGCGGATCGTTCCTCAACGACCTGGCCCGCAACGTCACCGAATTGGCCTTCGACGAATTGGATGCGCCTCCCGTGGTGCTCGGTTCACGCGACTGGATCACGCCGGCCTACGAGCTCGAATACGCTTTCTTCCCGCAGGTGGACAGCTTCATCGATGCCATTCATGAGAAGATCGTTCCGCTCAAGGGACACGTGCCGACCCGCAACTACACCGATGCGGAGCAAATCCGCCGCGCTAAAGCGGGCATTTAACCGGACTCGTCCGATTAGTAATCAAGCAATGAACCATGTGCGAATTCTGTCAATCCAATTCCAAGCATAAGGTACAGGAGGTGAGCGTCAACGCCCACCTCCACACACCTTACTCCTTCAGCGCTTTCGACACACTGACCGACGCCCTCAACCGGGCTGTGGCGGAAAACGTCAAGGTAGTCGGCATCAACGACTTTTACACGACCGCAGGCTACGGGGAGTGGGACCGGGAGTGCCGCAAGCGTAAACTCTATCCGCTGTTCAACATCGAATTCATCAGCCTGCACAAGGCCGACCAAGAAGCCGGCGTACGGGTCAACGACCCGAACAACCCGGGCCGCACCTACCTCAGCGGCAAAGGACTGGCTTGCCCGCCCGTACTGCCCGAGCCGTATGCCTCGCAACTGGCACGCGTGTGCGCCGAGACGCATGAGCAGGTGAAACAAATGTGCGCGAAGCTCAACGAACTGCTCGCCGAGCAGCAGACGGGCATCGTCCTCGATTTCGAATGGATCGAGAAGAACCTGACGGGCGGTTCTATCCGCGAAAGGCACTTGGCCAAAGCGCTGCGCATGAAGGCCTATGAAACGTTCGGCGAAGAGAACCAGGAGACGCTGACGGCTTTTTTCACGAAACTCTTCGGCGGCAAGCCGCTCAAATCGAAACTGTCCAACGTGGCGGGCGTCGAGAATGAAATCCGCGGCAACCTGCTCAAATCGGGAGGAGCGGCTTTCGTGGCCGAAACCCCGGCGGCATTCCTGCCGATGGAGGACGTGCGCAAAATCATCCTCGCGGCAGGCGGTATTCCGACCTACCCCTTCCTGGCCGATGACGCCAACGGCAATTTCACGCAGTTCGAGGCAGATGTGCGGGCGACCGCTGCCGAACTCAAAAAACGCGGTATCTTCTCGGTCGAATTCATCACCACGCGCAACAGCGTCGAGGTGTTGGAACGCTATGCCGGTTACCTGCACGACAGCGGCTTCGTCGTCACGTTCGGCAGCGAACACAACACCCCGGCGATGGAGCCGATCGAGCTCTTCGCGCGCGGCGGCGTACCGCTGACCCCGCGCCTGCGGCAGATAGGCTACGAAGGAGCCTGTGTCGTGGCCGCACACCAGGATATCGTCCAGAGCGGTATGCAGGGCTATGTAGACAGCCGCGGCGTGGCCGACATAGACAAGCGTGACGAATACGTCGCTTACGGAGACAAAGTAATCAAAGCGGTGATCGGCTGATCCGTAGCGCCCGCACTGTGAAGGGAAAAGAAAAATAACGAGGTCCCCTTCTACCTTACCAGTGCATCGCCTCCGGGATTCCATCACCAGACTAAATGCAAAACCATGAACGAGATAAAACAGTTAATCCGCATATCGCAGTTCTACGGCTCCGACAGCCGCTATGTGATCGCCGGCGGAGGCAATACCTCTTACAAAAATGCTGACAAGCTGTGGGTGAAAGCCAGCGGGCACGCGCTCGCGACGATCACCGAAGAGGGGTTTGCGGTACTCGACCGCAACAAACTGAACGTCATTTCTCAAAAGCAATATCCCGCGGATACGGCCGCGCGCGAAGAAGAGGTCAAAAACGACCTGGCCGCCGCCTGCATCACGAAGGATCGCCGCCCGAGCGTCGAAACGTCGCTGCACAATGCGCTGAGCGCAAGTTTCATCGTCCACCTGCACCCGACGCTCGTCAACGGGCTGATGTGTGCGCAAGATGTGGAACAGGTGACCAAGAAACTCTTCGGCGACGAAGCGCTCTATATTCCCTATATCGATCCGGGCTACATCCTTTTCAAAGAGGTGGAACGCCGCATCCGGGAATATACCCAAGCGCACGGCCACGAACCTGCGATCATCCTGCTCCAGAACCACGGTATCTTCGTCGGGGCCGAATCGACCGAGAAGATACAGGCTATTTACGACGAAGTGCTCGGCAAGATCGAAAAAGCGCTGACCAAGACCGCACCGGTGGGCGAGGCCGATATTTGCGCCTGCACGCAGGAGATCGTCCCGGCCATCCGCATGATGGCAAGCAGTAAAGAGGGACTCAAAACGCTCAAGGTCATTAATAACGAGTTGATCTCCTATTTCATCGAGTCGAAAGAACGCTTCGCAAAGATTTCGAAACCCTTCTCGCCCGACATCATCGTCTATTGCAAATCGAACTACATCTATATCGACAGCGAAGGCACCGAGGCTATTCTCGAAACGGCCCGAAAGGAGATCGAAGCCTATAAGGCAAAATACGGTTACGCCCCGAAAGTGATTCTGATCAAAGGAATCGGGCTGGTGGCCGTAGGCGACAACGCCGCAGGCTGTAACATCATCGCCGAGGTTTACCAGGACATGATGAAGATCGCCTACCTGGCCCAGTCGTTCGGCGGCGAGCATCCGATGACCCAGACCCAGATCGATTTTATCGACAACTGGGAGGTGGAAAACTACCGCCGCAAAGTGAGCGCGGGGGCAACCGCAGGGCGCGTCGAGAACAAGACGATCATCGTCACCGGGGCCGCACAGGGTTTCGGCGAGGGGATCGCACGCTGCCTGATCCAGCAGGGGGCCAACATCGTGGTGGCCGACCTGAACGAGGCGGTCGGCGCCAAAACCGCCGAGAACCTCAACGCGCTGGCCAAAAGCAACCGGGCGATCTTCGTCAAGACGAACGTAGCCGACACGGCGAGCCTGCGCGAGCTGATCCACAAAACGGTCTGCGCATTCGGCGGACTCGACGTATTCATCAGCAATGCAGGGGTACTGCGCGCCGGAGGCCTCGAGGAGATGACGCCCGAAAACTTCGAGTTCGTCACCAAGATCAATTACAACGCCTATTTCTACTGCGCCCAGGCCGCGTCACGGGTGATGAAACTGCAGAACAAATACTGCGAAGAAAATTACTGCGACATCATCCAGATCAACTCGAAGTCGGGCCTGCGGGGGTCGAAAGCCAACTTCGCCTATGCGGGCGGCAAATTCGGCGGTATCGGCCTCACGCAATCGTTCGCCCTCGAGCTGGCGCCGTTCCGTATCAAAGTGAACGCCGTCTGCCCCGGTAACTTCTACGAAGGGCCGCTGTGGAGCAATCCCGAGAACGGGCTTTTCCTGCAATACCTGCATGCCGGCAAGGTGCCGGGAGCAAAGACCGTCGAGGACGTGCGCGCCTTCTACATGGCGCAGGTACCGATGCGCAAAGGCACCGGCCCCGAAGATGTGACCAAAGCGGTCCTCTACCTGATCGACCAGACGTGTGAAACGGGACAGGCGCTCCCGGTGACGGGCGGCCAGGTGATGTTGAGCTAACCTGCGCGGAATCAGCATAAAACAATGTCCCGCAGGAAGTTCGATATTTTTAGGCGAGTTTTTTGCGGGACAAATTTTATAATGCGTATATTTGCAGCCGAAAGCGGCAAGTATCGTTAAAACGAGCGATCATGAAAACGAAAGCAGTCAGACTATATGGCAAGAACGACCTCCGGCTGGAGGAGTTCGAGCTGCCGCAAATCAAAAAGGATGAGATCCTCGCGAAAGTAGTGTGCGACAGTATTTGCATGTCCTCCTACAAAGCCTCCCACGAGGCGGACATCCACAAACGCGTTCCGCGCGACATCGCCCAAAATCCGGTCATCATCGGCCACGAGTTCGCCGGTGAGATCGTCGAAGTGGGCGCCAAGTGGAAAGAGAAATTCACTCCCGGAGCTAAATTTTCGATCCAACCCGCACTCAATTACGAAAAAGGGCCGGTCGGCGTACTGAGCGCCCCGGGCTATTCGTACCGTTATATCGGCGGCGACGCCACCTACGTGGTAATCCCCAACGAAGTGATGGAACAGGGTTGCCTGCTCAACTATACGGGCAAAGGCTTTTACCCCGGTGCGCTCTCCGAACCGCTCTCGTGCGTAATCGGGGCGATGCACGCCAATTACCACATCACGCCCGGCTCGTACGTGCACCAGATGGAGATCGCCGAAGGCGGTTGCATGGCCATTCTGGCCGGCGTGGGACCGATGGGCCTCGCCGCGATCAACTACGCGATCCATCGCAAAGACCGCAAGCCGAGGCTAATCGTCGTGACCGATATCGACCAGAGCCGTCTCGACCGCGCCGCATCGCTCTATTCGCCCGAAGAGGCCGCCAAGAACGGTATCGAGCTGAAATACGTGAACACCGGCGCAATGGCCGACCCGACCGCCGAACTGAAAGCGCTCACGGGCGGCAAAGGTTATAACGACGTGTTCGTCTTCGCCCCGGTGGTGCCGGTAGTGGAACAGGCAGACGCGATCCTGGCGTTCGACGGATGCCTGAACTTCTTCGCAGGCCCGGCCAAGACCGACTTCAAGGCCCCGTTCAACTTCTACAACGTGCACTATGCCTACACGCACGTCGTGGGTACGAGCGGCGGCAATACGGCCGATATGATCGAAGCGCTCGAAATGATGAGCGCAGGGCTCGACCCGGCCGGGCTGGTAACGCACGTCGGAGGCCTGAACGCCGTGATCGACACGACGTTGAACCTGCCCAATATTCCGGGCGGGAAGAAATTGATATATACCCACATCGAAATGCCGCTGACACCGATCGCGGATTTCGGGAAGTTGGGTGAAAAGAACCCTGTGTACGCAGAGTTGGATAAAATCTGCGCACGCCACAAGGGTCTGTGGAACACGGAAGCCGAGGAGTACCTCCTCGCGCATGCCGCCCAGCTGGCTTAAACCGGCTGCGGCAACCCCAGTGCATCGACAGACCTGACACGAAGGCTTGGAACGGGCCGGGCAACCGGCCCCGTTTCCGGCCAATAGACCCAGAGTTGAAAAACAGATAACGTCCGGCGCTGGGTCGGACAACAAACAAACAATTAGGTTAGGTTATGAAACAGTTAGACACCAAGTTGATGCACCCTGCCGAACAGATCAAGGTGATCATCGGCCGCATCTATCGCAGTGGCATGACGACCACCTCGGGCGGAAACGTCTCGATCATGGACGACAACGGCGATATGTGGATCACCCCGAGTGCGATCGACAAGGGATCGCTCACCGAACGGGACATCATCTGCGTGAAAGCGGACGGTACGATCGTCGGTCCGCACAAACCCTCGTCGGAGTATCCGTTCCACAAGGCGATCTACCAGATGCGCCCGGGAATGCGCTCGGTTATCCACGCGCACCCGCCCGCACTCGTATCGTTCAGCATCACACACCAGATTCCCAATACCAACATTATCCCGCAGGCGCGCCGTATTTGCGGCAAGATCGGGTTTGCCCCTTACGCATGTCCCGGCAGCCAGGAACTGGGCCAGAAGATCGCAGCCGAGTTCCGCAACCACCCCGACTACAAAGCGGTGATCATGGAGAACCACGGCGTCGTGTTGTGCGGGGAAGACCTCATGGACGCTTACCAGCGTTTCGAGACCCTCGAGCTGTGCGCCCGTACCGAACTGAACGCCAAAGTACTCGGCAATCCGACCTACCTGACCGATGAACAAATCGGCCAGCACGAAGCTTCACTGCCCACCGATTATCCGCACTTCATGGGTGTCACTTACCCGTCGGACGAGCGCGCCATCCGCACCGACATTTGTCGCATCGTGCGTCGTTCGTGCGACCAGGGACTGATGATCAGCACTTACGGTACCGTATCGGTACGCTGGAGAGGCAACGATTTCCTGATCACTCCCCCGGGCGTGCCCCGCTGGGACATCGAACCTGAAAATATCGTGCAGGTGAAAAACGGCATGGTCGAGGCCGGCAAAATCCCGAGCCGCTCGGTCGCGATGCACCAGGCCATCTACCAGAGCAACCCGCACATCGACTCGATCATCCTGACGCAGTCGCCCGCGCTGATGGGTTTCTGCACCTCGGGCGTGAAGTTCGACGTGCGCACGATCCCCGAGAGCTGGATCCAGCTGCAGGATGTACCCATCGTACCGTTCGGCCTCCAGTACGAAGACCCGATGGCGATTCCCGAAATGACCAAAAAGCATCCGTGCCTGTTATTGGCGAACGACTCGGTACTGATCACGGGCAAGAAGCTGATCGACACGTTCGACCATTTGGAAGTCGCCGAATTCAGCGCTAAATCTTTGATTATGGCCGCCCCGATCGGCAAACTCAAACCGATCAACGACAAAGAGATCGAAGAACTGCGGATCGCTTTCCACGTAGGCGAATAAGTCTCACAAAAAAATCAAAGCCCTGCCTGCGGAAACCCGGTAAAACGGACGTACCGGGCCGGGCTTTTTCAAACTCTCTACCGGAACGATGAAACTAATTCTCAGTCCGTGGCACTCCCCGGTGCGGAATTGCGCACTGGAAGAATATATGGTAACAGAACGTCATGACGACGTTCTGTTATTGTATCGGAATACTCCGTCGGTAATTCTCGGGCGCAACCAGACCGTTGCCGCCGAAATAGACGGGGATTTCTGCCGTGCGCACGGAATTGAAGTTGTGCGGCGCCTGTCGGGCGGCGGAGCCGTTTACCACGACCTGGGGAACATCAACTATGCGTTCGTCTCAAACAAAGAGGCCTCACCGGTACTGGACCGCGACTTCCTGAGGCCGGTCGTAACCCTCCTGCAGGTCTTGGGCGTCGAAGCAACAGCGGGCAAACGGAAGGAACTGCTGGCCGGAGGCCGTAAGATTTCGGGTACCGCCTCGCACGTCACACGCAACCGCCAGCTTTTCCACGGCACACTGCTACACCGGACCGACCTGCACATGCTCGAACAGGCCCTGCGCGGCGACCGCACAGCGCGAGGCAAAGGCGTGGCCTCGGTACCCAGTCCCGTCGCCAACATCGCCGAACTGCTGCATAGCGATGAAACGACGGAAGCCTTCCTGGAACGGTTCGGCGCGCTGCTGCTGCAATATTACGGATTGAGCGGTTACTCCCCCATCTCACCGAATGAAACGGAAAGAATCGCTCAAATCGAACGAATCCGACGTATGAAACAGCAGGCGGATAACCACGGAGAATGATCGATTCCCGTGTCATGTTTTCCGGTCCGACACAGATAGATTAATTGCAGACCTAATTTTTTCGGTAAATGCGCATATTACCCACGGGACACACCGATGCCTGTTGAAATTCCGGCTATAGGTCGTCATATATCAAATTCACTACTACTAATTTGAGAGAGAACTTTGAACGTTTGACCGAATAAGTGCTTCCGCAAAATACCGGCACAAAAAAGGCTTCCCGCAGGAAGCCCTTTTCGCTTGCATAGATGCGTCCGTAAAACATGAGAGGAACGTCGCTTATGCCGTTTTTATTCTATTATTGGATATTTTTACGCCATGTAAAACAGTTCGGGGAGCGGAATCGAAACGGGCGAGTTATCCGGATTGGTCTCCATGATATCGGCCATATAATCCCACCATTTCTGCACGATCGGGGTCGGCCCCAGATCCTGCGAGGTTTGCTCGCCTTCGATTTTCTGCACGGCAAACAGAATATTCGTCTCCTTGTCCCAGAAGATCGAATAGTCGTATACGCCGGAATCTTTCAACATCTTGACCAGTTCGGGCCAGATTTCGTTGTGGCGTTTCTGGTACTCGGCCTCGCAGCCGGGTTTCAGTTTCATTTTGAATGCACTTCTTTGCATGGTAGTATCTCTTTTAGGTTAAGTTAAAACAGCGACGGGAAGAAAACCGAGAAGATCAGCAGCAGCAGGCCGCAGCACAGCACCACGATCGTTTTGCCCCGACTGCCTTTCCACTCCTTGAGAACGATTCCCCAGAAGTTGCTGAAAACGATGTTCAGCGACATGAGGATGCTCCAACTGAACGCCATCAATATCGCATTGCCGGAGATAAAGCTCTGGCCCATGCCCAGGAACAGGAACTGCATGTACCACAGCGACCCGCCCAACAGCGAGAAGAGCAGGTTGCGCACCAGCACGGAGCTGCCTACAGTGCGGAACTCCTTCAGCGATTTATTCTTGCTGAACAGGTAGATGCAGTAAACGAAGTTGGTCAGGAAACCGCCGAACATCACGAAAATGTGCACCGGGCTAAACGACAGCAGCGCCGAGCATCCATTGGCGATCGCCGCATCGGCGATAGGCTGGCCGGCGGCCAGGCCGTAAGCCATGCAGGCGCTCATCAGACCGGCGAAAATCGCAATGATCAGCCCCTTCTTCAACGCGAATTCCTTGACTGCGGCTTTCTTTTCCTCCTCGGTCAGTCCCTTGTCACGCAGCGATCCGGCATAGCCGATTACCGCGATACCGGCCAGCGAGATAGCCACACCGACCAACATCGCCCAACCGCCGGGAGTGGTAAAGAGGTTCTGCCCGGCCACGATCGGCGGAATCACCGTACCGAATGCGGCGCAGAATCCGGCAGAGATCGACTGTCCGAGCGAAATACCCAGATAGCGCATGCTGAGGCCCCAGGTAAGACCGCCGATGCCCCACAGCGCACCGAACAGAACGGCCAGGAACATGGATTTGGCAGGAGCGGCCGTCAGTACCGTTCCCAATGCGGAAAAAGGTACGGCATAAAGTGTGAAGGCCCACGGCAGGATGATCCACGACACGATGCCCTGGCAAATCCAGTAAGTCTCCCACGACCAGTTTTTAATCTTGTTGATGGGAGCGTAATAGCTCGACCCGGCAAACGACCCGATGGTCATCAGCAAGATTCCGATAAGTAGGTTATCCATAAGTTTTCAGTTAGTTTAGGTAGCCTTGTTGTAAGACAGGACGAAAGCGTTGATCCGTCCGGACAACGCTTTCGACCATTCTTGGTATATGTCCGATAAGAGGAACTAACGCTTCGAGGTTACCTCTTTTTCGTACTGCTCGATCGTAGCGATGTAATCCTCTGCTGCCGGAGCGTTGTTTTTCAGGCAGAAGTAGTCGTACACGGCTGCCCACGGCATGCTCTTCGACTCTTCGAGCAGTGCGAGGCGCTGGAAGAAGCGGCCCGACGACTCGTAATCGCGCAGTTGCTTGATCGGAGAGAGCAGCGCCTGCAGGAAGGCTTTCTGCGTCGCGCGGCTGCCGATTACATAGGCACCAATGCGGTTGATCGAAGCGTCGAAATAGTCGAGGCCGATGTTTACCTTGTTCAGCGCGTCGGCCCATACGATCTCCTGCGCCAGCATCTGTACGCTGTCGTTGAGAATAACCACATGGTCGCTGTCCCAACGTACCGGACGGCTCACATGCAACAGGATCTCGGGCGTGAAGAGCAACATCGCCGAAATTTTATCATAGGTCTCTTCGGTCGGATGGAAGTGGCCCATGTCGAGGGTAGCCATGATTCCGTTTTTCACCGCATACCCCATGTAGAATTCGTGCGAACCCACGGTAAAGCTCTCGAGGCCGGTACCGAACAGTTTGCATTCGACGGCATCCTTCACGTTCGGGCATTTCGTAGCGAAAATCTTATCCAGCGAATCTTTCAGCAGCGAACGGTAGAGGTAACGGTCCACGGTCAGGTCCTTGGAACCGTCGTGAATCCACAGGTTGTGGCACGCTTTGTCGTTCAACTGGCGACCCATCTCGTCGGCGATTTTACGGCTGCGGATCGTATGCTCGATCCAGAAATCGCGAACGGCTTTGTCGCGGCTCGACAGCGACTGGTCGCCGCTGAGCGGATGCGAGAAGCTGGTGCTGTTGAAATCGAGCTTCATGTCGTTGGCTTTCGCCCAGTCGATCCAGCTCTGGAAATGTTTCGGCTCGATCTCGTTGCGGTCCACCTTCTTGCCGCCGAAATCGCCGTAGATGGCATGGATGCTCAGGCGGTGCGAACCGGGGATCAGGCTCTTGGCCTTCTCGATATCCTTGCGTACCTCCTCGATATTACGGGCCTTGCCGGGATAGTTACCGGTAGCCTGGATACCGCCCGAAAGTTGGCCGTCCGGGTTTTCGAAACCGGTTACGTCATCCGTCTGCCAGCAGTGCAGCGAGAGGGAGATATTCTGCAATTTCTTCAGTGCCTCGTCGGTATCGATCCCGATCTGTGAATAGCGCTCTTTGGCGGCCTCGTAAGCCTTGATGATCTGTGCTTCTTTCATAGTCAGTTTTATGGTTGATTTTTATTGAGCAATTCCTGTGTAACCAATACCGGAATGTCCGGAAAGGGATAAAACTGCCCTCCTCCGCCGGAACTCACGGTTTCATACCCGCGCCGACATCCGGTCGCGTCCGCCCCTGCTGCGGGGCTATTTCAACAAATGCTTGATCTTGTAATAAGCCTCGTTCCACGCAGCGGTATCCTGCGGCGTGAAAGTCTCGGTCTCGACCACCTTGGCGATCATATCACGCATCTGCTGCAACGAACCGACACATCCTGCGGCGCGCGCCTGCAACATGATGTTGCCGATGGCCGTCGCTTCCGACGGGCCGGCCACTACCGGAATACCGATGGCATTGGCGGTAAACTGGTCGAGCAACCGGTTTTTCGAACCGCCGCCGATGATGTGAAGCTTTTCGATCGGGAACGGGGCCAGCACGCGGAACTTCTCGAGGATATCTTTATACTTGAGCGCCAGCGATTCGAAGATGCAGCGGATCAGTTCGGCATGCGTCGTCTGCGGCACGGGCTGCCCGCTCGCCGCACAATAGTTGCGGATCGCAGCCGCCATGCTGGGCGGATTCGCGAAAGAGGGATCGTCCGGGTCGATGAACGAGCGGAACGGGGTCGCCTCCCCGGCCATTTTCACGATCTCCGGGTAGGAATATTCGGCACCTTCCTTTTTCCACTCCTTGATGCACTGTTCCAGAATCCACATCCCGGTGATATTCTTCAGCAGACGCGTGGTTCCCTCGACTCCGCCTTCGTTCGTGATGTTCAGCGCGGCGGTCTCGTCGGTAATCACCGGGTCTTTCACCTCGATGCCCATCAGCGACCAGGTGCCGGAACTCAGGTACGCGAACTTTTCATCGGAAGCGGGCACGGCGGCTACGGCCGAAGCGGTATCGTGACCGGCCACGGCCACCACCGGGACCTTATCGAGCCCCGTCTCTGCGGCCAATGCATCGGTCAGCGTACCGACCACGGTACCCGTAGGCACCACTTCGCCGAACAGCGAACCCTTGACGCCCATCTTTTCGAGCAACTTCGCCTCCATCTTCTTGGTTCGCGGATTGAGTATCTGGGATGTCGAAGCGATCGTGTATTCGGTCGCCATCTTGCCGGTAAGCATATAACTCAGCGCATCGGGCATGAACAGCGCACGGACGGCGGCTTTCAGCGGCGACGAATGGTCGCGCTGCATCGCGTAGAGCTGGTACAGGCTGTTGAAATTCATCACCTGAATACCGGTGAGGTCGTAGACCTCCTTGCGCGGCATGACCTTTGCAAAATATTCCTCGGGAGCCCCCGTGGTATGCAGGTCCCGGTATGCCAGGGGCATGCCCAGGATTTGGCCGTCTTCACCGATCAGCGCAAAGTCGACGCCCCACGTGTCGATACCGATCGACGTGATTTTCGCCCCCTCCTTCGCACAGGCAATCATCCCGGCCTTGAGGTGTTCGTAGAGCGAAAAGATATTCCAGTAATAGTGCCCGCCCAGTTCAAGAATCTGGTTCGGGAAACGGGTCAGCTCCTTCATCTGCAACTTGCCGTCGCGAAGCGTGCCCAGAATCGAGCGGCCGCTGGTCGCTCCCAGGTCAAAAGCCAAAAACGAGATTTGTTCCATCGGTTCAGTCAGATTTATGCCGTCTGCAAGGAGTTCGCGATACGGAAATACCCCGCAACAACGGACCTGTAGTTTTTCAGTTCACACCTTCTGGCCCGATCGTCTCCAATGCCTTCCGGGACAAGTGATCCCGCGCGATAAACGGATTCGCCGGAACGCCCTCCGGCAACGCAAAAAGCGAATACGGGCCTGCTTCAACCGCCTTCCACTACTCTCGGAAGCGGTTGAAGCAGAACAAATATACCACATTATTTGGAACCACTACCTGCAAATTGTGATATTCTCCCTGTAATTTTTGGGCAAAATCACCGATTCGCTTCGTCCGGATTGAGGGCAAGGCCCCGCAACTCCGCATACCGCCGGAAACCGCCCCCGCGCAACTCCATAAGCCCGCACGCCTCCACGGAACCGGTGTCCATGCTTCAACGAACGATTTTCACCCCTTTAGGTGCCGAAATTTTCGATTTCACCGTACCGTCCCCCTGCCGTTCGTGCCTCACCGAGATCACGCCATACGGCGTCGGGAAAGTACCTTCGGCCCATTGCAGGCCGCCCAGGTGAGGCCGTACGCGCACCGCTTTGCAACCCGGTTCGACGATCGAAATCCCGAGCACATGCTCGCTCAGCCACGCTGTCGGCCCCGAAGCCCAGCCGTGGCAGAAGCTGTGGCGGAAACCTTTGTAGCAGAAATCCCCGTAACTGCGGTGCACATCGACTTTGCCTTCCGGCACCAGTTCGTCGATACGTGCGGCATTGTCGAGCCATTTGATATCGAAGTCCTCCCAGAAAGTGGTCGCACCCAGATCGAGCATCGCACCCCAATAGGTGTCGATATTGTCGATCGCACCGGCATAATCGCCCGCTTTGGCCTTCGCCTGCAGCATATAATAGCCGTAAAAAGTCGAGAATCCTTCCACCCCGCCCTTTTTAAGCACCTCTTCGTTCACCTGCCGGGCAGGCACAAGGCCGGCCAAAGCGGCCAGCGCCGCAGACTGTTTGGTCGTGGCGTAATCAGGCGTCACCTTACGCATCCGCTCCGCCGCCGACGAACATTTGGCAGCCAACGCCGTATCGCCCAGCGCACCGGCCATCCGGATCCCGGCATCGAAAGTCATCAGCAACAGCGCATGCAATCCGGCATCGACAGCCTTCCGGTCGCGACTGGTCGGCCAGTCGAGGAAGCGGCCCGCACCGGTCATGTGCTCACGCCCCTGCCCATCGACCATGCCGGCCGCCATATCGAACAGCGCATTCATATAAGACTGCTGCTCGCGCAGGTAGTCGAGGTCTCCGGTATACATATAATAATCGTGATGGATCAAAGCCCACCAGAGCGAATAGGCGCAAATACCGTTCATCCAACCCGGCAGCGGCGTCTGGTCGCGGGCCTGGTCGAGCGTCTTTTTCATCACCTCGTTGTCGCCGAAAACCGCCAGCATCGTACAGAGCTCCGGATGTGCATCGCCCATCCAAACGAGCCGGTCGCGCTTGATCCCGTCCCACAGGTAATCCTGCATATTGAGGTGTACGGTATAAGCTCCCGTCATCCAAATGCTGTCGAGGCGCGGATCGCTCGAGCGGAACGAGCCCAGGTAAGGAATATCCCGGTAGGTAAATTTAGCGCGAATCTCCTGTACGGGTACCACCACATCGTCTTCCAACAGGTCGATCCGCACGAAACGGAATCCCGAATTGCCGGTTTCGCTCACACCGTACCACGGCAGGTACATCACATAGTCGCGCATCGCATGGTCGTTCGTCGCACCGCTTTCGGGCGTGATCTCGCACATCGCCTCGCTGGCCGACTCGCCCAGCCGGACGCGCACTCTGGCCGGCTTGTGCCCCGTAATGCCTGCTGTCACGATCTGAACGCCACCCTGTATCTCCCGTCCGAAATCGAGCAGCAGCGACGGGCGCCTGCCCTCGCGGCTCGTCATCACGCAGTGCGGATAAGGCGCATTGATCATCTGCCCCTTGCCCTTGGCGAGCAGATGGTCCGCTCCCTCGACCAGCTCTTCGTTTTGAATCCACATGACCCGGACAGGCGAAAGATAAGTCGTCGTCCGCAGATCGGCCTGGGATTTTTCGACCGCCTCCGCAGGAAAAACGGGGGGCAGGGCCGCACACACGGGCACAGCAAATAACAATAACAGGGATAGCAGAATAGGTTTCATTCGTCGGTTGATTTTAATTTCTTAAATTTCTCAGTCGGGCAGCCGGTATTTCTGAATCCGAAGCGATCCGAACGAGGTTAACGAAGCGGAATGCCCGTTATTTACTTTCTTCCCGCCCCGCAACGGTACGCGCACGGAGATTCGCGGATGTTCCTCCGCACGGCTATTTCACATGTGACTAAGGTTCGCCAGCAGTCTACCGGGCAGCAGCAAAGGTCAATTCGAAAACATGTTTGCCGGAACCGACATCGGGCACCTTGACAAATCCGTTCTCGGCCTTTATGCCCGGCAACGACTTCCCGTCCATCGTCAGCGTAAAACGTCCCTGCGAATAGAGCGGCAGGTAGACATCGCCCACCATATTGACCGGCATCGCCACTTCGAGCACGAACCGCCCCGGTGCGTTGTCGAAAGAGACGCCGACATCGCCGCGGATCGTCGGCATCGTAATCGAAGCCGTACGCAGCGGACCCGGCTGCGGCTTAATGCGGGCGCGGCGGAATCCCGGCTCGACGGGTTCGATTCCCATCAGTTTCCGGGGAATGACATTGGCCGGCACCGCACCCCAGATGTGGTTCCAATCCTGATTGTACTTGAAAAGGATGTCCCATGCCTCCATCGTAATCGTAGAACCGGCGCGAATCATGTTGTACCAACTCCGCAAATCGGTCGCGGTCAGCAGTTTGAACGCCGCATCGGCCTTACCCGTATCGTAGAGCGCATCGAGCAGGAACTGTGCCGCGTAAACGCTGCAATCCATCCCGCGCGAAACGAGATAATCGGCGATACGGGGCTGGTACTGCGGCGGCACGAGCGAAAATACGATCGGGAACATATTGCTGTAAACCGAGACATGGTCGGTACCGATTCCGTCGCGGTAAAGCCCGCTTTTTTTATCGAAAAAATACTTATTGATGCTCGCTGCCGTACGGGCGGCCTGCGATGCATACGCCGCCGAGTCGGCCTTTTTCCCCATAGCTCCCGCCAGTTTGCCCATCAACTCGAGGCTGGCATAGTGGAACACGTTGGGACTGATATTTTTCGGCATGAAGGTAAACTCGCCGCGGGGCCAGTCGACGATGTCGTCCAGTTTCTGGTTCTGCGGCAGGCGGATCGAATCGCGCAGTGCGGAATCGACCTTCGGATTATTCAGCACGACAATCAGTCCGTCCTCTTCCTCGAGCGCCGACAGCGTTTTGTGCTTCAGCAACGAGTAATTGGCCTCAGCCGAACGGATATCGCCCGTGTAGAGATAATCGTACCAGGCGATCAGCACCGACTGCAAAATCCATTCGGTCGGCCAGGTGGCATGGTTAAGCAGGTACTCGTGCGAACGGCGTGCAAGGGTAAACTCACGGTCGACCGAGTAGTGGCACAATTGGTTGAGCAAAGCGTCGGCCTCATAGGGAATGCGTTCGCGGTCCCCGTCGACATAAATCCCGGCGAAAGAGGTCGCCTTCACCGAATAGCGGCACAGTTCCCACACCCGATTCAGCACGGTATCGGAACTGGTAAAATGCACTGCAAAGTCATTGAACGGATAATGTACCGTCTGCCGTTCGATGTCGGCAGGAGCGATATCGTGCTTGTATCCTTCGATCTCGAGGTAGCGGAACGGCAGCACCTCGCCGACGTATTCCGGCATCGGAACGGCCAACGGCGGCGTGTTGCGCGTGTTGCGCGTATCGGGCATGATTTTGATCCGGTAAGTATGGCGCCCCGGCAATAGCGCAAGTTTGTGTTCACGGTAGCGGATCGTTCCGTCTGGCTTGCGGTCGAGCCGTCCGTCACGCAACGCCTCGCCGATACGGACAATGATCGTATCGGCCTGCTGCGCATCGAGGGTCAGCACCAACTGTCCGAACGAAGCGCGGCCGAAATCGACGGCCAGATCGCCGCCCGGCAACCGTTCGACCGATACGGGGCGTTCGTCGCTTTTGACCTGCGGATAATAGGCCGTTTTGTAGTCATAAAGCGTATCGGCCGTGCGGAAGGCCCGGATTTCGGACCAGTCCTGCTGCGCATTGTTGTTGTCGGTGCGCACTTTCCAGTAATAGACGGTATTGGGTTTGAGCGGCTCACCGTCGTAAATCACCGTAGTGGAGTTGTCGTTGTTTTCGAAGCGTGCGTTCCACATATCGCTCCGGTACCGGCTCAGTTGTTCGCGGCTCGTGCCGACCTGTATTTGTGCGAAAGTCTGCTTGACATCCGGGCGCACGTCATTGAGCACCCAGCTGAACATCGGGCGCCGGTTGTAAATCAGCGCCATCTGCACCGGCTCGATCGACCGGGCGGCCTCTTCGAGGGTCATCTGCGTAGGATAGCCGTTGATCCACACCCGGTCGGTGTGCTCGATCAGGTCGGTCATCAGCCCGGTGGGCGGGGCGGCGGTCAGCGCCGCAGGGGCGCACATCACGCCCAGCAGACAGGCGCGGGCGAGCAGCAAAAGTCGGGTCATCGGTTTCCGGTTTTTAGTTCTGTTAGTCTACAAAATAACGCATCATTCGGCAAACATGCAAATCCTTTCCTCCGATTCGAAAAGATCCGCAAGGGGTTGCCGGTCTCTCCCTCCCATCGCTTCGGCCCATTGTCCAACCACAAAACAAAAATTCCGGCACGATGCTCCCGGTTATACGCAGGAGTTTCGGAAATTATCGATACCTTTAGCATCCGGTATCTTGATATCGTTTTCAGTCCCGTCAATATACCGAATGAATACACCGACACCAGATAAAACGACAATATTTAAAATCAGACAGCATGAAAAATCTGTTCAGCGTACAAGACAAGGTAATCGTCATCACCGGAGCCGCCGGTGTACTCGGCACCTCGATGGTGCACCATTTTGCGGAACAGGGCGCCAAAGTGGTGATCCTCGACCGTAACGAAGAGGCGGGCCGCAGACTGGAAGAGGAGGTAAAGGCCGAAGGCGGCGAAGTCATGTTCCTTTACACCGATGTGCTCGATAAGCAGGTACTCGAAGGCAACTACACCGAGATTATGGCCCGCTACGGCCGGATCGACGTGCTGATCAACGGAGCGGGCGGCAACATGGCCGGTGCGACGATCGCCCCCGACAAGACGATTTTCGACCTCGACATCGAAGCCGTCCGCAAGGTCGTCGACCTGAACCTGTTCGGGATTATCCTGCCGACCATGACCTTCACCCGGGCGATGATCGAGCAGAAGCAGGGATCGATCATCAACATCTCGTCGGAATCGGCGATCCGGCCGCTTACGCGCGTGGCCGGGTACGGCGTGGCGAAAGCCGCGGTGACGAATTTTACCAAATATATGTGCGGCGAACTGGCCACCAAATACGGCGACGGACTGCGGGTAAACGCCATCGCGCCCGGCTTCTTCATCACGGAGCAGAACCGGACGCTGTTGCTGAACCCGGACGGAAGTTATACCGAACGGTCGAAAACGATCCTCGCGCACACGCCTTACGGCCGTTTCGGCGAACCTTCGGAGCTGCTCGGCACGCTGCAATGGCTCGCGAGCGACGCATCGAAATTCGTTTCGGGCACGATGACCGTGATCGACGGCGGTTTCGACGCCTTCTCGATCTGATCGGCCCGGGGCACCATTCCGCACGGCGCGAATCCGGGCAACACGACAACCCCAAAACCATTAGGGATATGCAGCGGCCTGCCGCGCAAATCCATTAACCTCAGCAAATAATCCGTTATGACATACCTATGCAAACAATCGTGGCGCTGGTACGGCCCCAATGATCCGGTAAGCCTCGCCGACATCCGCCAGGCGGGTGCGACCGACGTAGTGACAGCACTCCACCATATTCCCAACGGGGAGGTATGGACGGTCGAAGAGATCGCAAAGCGCAAAAAAGAGGTAGCCGACGCCGGGCTCACCTGGAGCGTTGTCGAGAGCGTGCCGGTACACGAGCACATCAAAACGCAAACGGGCGATTTCCAACGCTACATCGACAACTACAAGCAGAGCATCCGCAACCTTGCCCGGTGCGGCATTTACTGCATCACCTACAACTTCATGCCGGTACTGGACTGGACGCGTACCGACCTGGCCTACACGATGCCGGACGGATCGAAGGCGCTGCGTTTCGAACGGGCGGCTTTCATGGCTTTCGACCTGTTCATCCTCAAGCGTCCCGGTGCTGAGAAAGAGTATTCGGACATGGACAAAGGAAAGGCACTGGGCCGCTATTCCGAAATGAGCGATGCAGACAAAGAGCTGCTCACCCGCAACATGATCGCAGGGCTGCCCGGCTCAGAGGAGAGTTTTACGGTAGCGCAGTTCCAGGAGGCGCTCGACCGCTACAAGGATATCGACGCCGAAAAGCTGCGGGCCAACCTGATCCATTTCCTTAGAGAGATCGCTCCGGTAGCCGATGAAGTGGGAGCCGAACTGGTGATCCACCCCGACGACCCGCCCTACCCGATCCTGGGACTGCCGCGGATTCTGAGCACCGCCGACGATTTCCGCAAACTAATCGCCGCCGTGCCCAATAAGTCCAACGGACTGTGCCTCTGCACCGGTTCGTTCGGCGTGCGTTCGGACAACGAACTGGCCGCGATGATGGAGGAGTTCGGCGACCGGGTCGGTTTCGTGCACCTGCGCAGCACACAGCGCGACGCAGAAGGCAATTTCTTCGAGGCGAACCACCTCGAAGGCGATGTAGACATGTACGGCGTGATGAAAGCGCTGCTCGCACTTCAGCAACGGCGGCAAACCTCAATCCCGGTACGGCCCGATCACGGCCACCAAATGATCGACGACCTGAAGAAAAAGACCAATCCGGGTTACTCCTGCATCGGGCGGCTCAGGGGCCTCGCCGAACTGCGCGGACTCGAAATGGGCATCGCCCGAAGCCTATACGGGAAATAACAAAAGAGTCATCGCATACAGGCTACAGAACCGCCGGGCGAATTCGGAACTCAAATCGTATCCGAATCCGCCCGGCTTCTTCATCCGGGGCATCCATCCGAAAAGATAAATTGTTATCTTTGCAACCTCTGTCAGACAATCGAACCAATCAAAATTTTTCACAGCATATGGGCGGATTCTTCGGAACCATCAAAAAAACATCGTGCGTAACCGACCTGTTTTACGGGATCGACTACAATTCGCACATGGGTACCAAGCGCGCAGGTATGGCAACGCTCAACGACGGCGTCTACACCCGTGCGATCCACAACATCGCCAACTCCTATTTCCGCACGAAATTCGAGCCGGAACTACCCACTTTCGCCGGTTATTCGGGAATTGGCGTAATCAGCGATACAGACGCACAACCGATCATCGTGAACTGCCACCTGGGCAAATTCGCCATCGTAACGGTGGCCAAGATCACCAACCTGCCCACGCTCGAGCGGGAACTGCTGGCCAAAGGCAACCATTTTTGCGAGCACAGCAACGGCATCACGAACCAATCCGAACTCGTCTCGATGCTGATCGCCGAAGGCAAGACCTTCACCGAAGGCATCGAAAACGTTTTCCGCCAGATCAAAGGCTCCTGCTCGATGCTGATCCTCACCGAAAGCGGCATCATCGCCGCACGCGACAAATACGGCCGCACGCCGATCGTCATCGGCAAGGGCTGCGACGGTTACGCCATCTCTTCCGAAAGCTGCGCATTCCCAAACCTCGGTTACGAAACTGACTATTTCATCGGGCCGGGCGAGATCGTGCTGGTCACCGCCGACAGTATCACGCAACTGCGCAAACCGGGCGACAAGATGCAAATCTGTTCGTTCCTGTGGGTGTATTACGGCTATCCGGTTTGCGAATACGAGGGTCGCAACGTCGACCAGATGCGTTACGACTGCGGGGTAGAGATGGGCAAAAGCGACAAGACCGAAGCCGATTTCGTCTCGGGTATTCCCGACTCGGGCATCGGCATGGCGCTGGGTTATGCCGCCGGCAAACGCATTCCTTACAAGCGCGGTATCGTCAAATATACGCCGACCTGGCCCCGCAGCTTCACACCGCCCAACCAACAGATGCGCGAACTGGTCGCCAAAATGAAACTGATCCCGAACAAAACGTTACTGCGCGGCCAGCGTGTAGTTTTCTGCGACGATTCGATCGTACGCGGCACGCAGCTCCGCGACCACGTGGCCGAACTGTACGACTACGGAGCCAAAGAGATACACATCCGCATCAGCTGCCCGCCGTTGATCTATCCGTGCAAGTTCCTCAACTTCACCGCCTCGAAATCGGAAATGGAGCTGATTACGCGCCGGATGATCCAGAAAATGGAGGGCGACGCGAATAAGAACCTCGAACTGTACGCGACCACCGGTTCCAAACAATATTGCGACCTGGTCGAGAGCATCCGCCAGCAGATGAATGTCAATTCCCTGAAATTCAATCCGCTCGAAACCCTTGTCAAAGCAATAGGATTGCCGAAGGAATGCATTTGCACGCATTGTTTCGACGGCAGCAGCTACGAATAGCCGTACGGACGATGGACGGATTCAGGCCCCCTGCCGGCCACACCGGTTTTCTGGCAAAACAACTCTTTGCCGGAGACGGCTCTGAACATTCTTTCGGCGAAATTATCGGCGGGGCGATCGCTTACCTCGAACCGGGCGGTGGAGGGCCAACGCAAATGCACACCCATCCGCACAATCACTTGTTCATCGTGGTCAGCGGCCGGGCACGTGTGGAAACCCCGGCCGGGACGCAAACCGTCGGAGCGAATGAATCGTTGTTGGTCGAAGGCCCCGTTCCGCATTCGGTCTGGAACGACACCGATTCGACGACTGTGATGTTCGGCATTTCCGTTCATCCGGCCAGCTACTCCGAACGCATGCCCCGGGCCGAATCCGCCGGTCAGGCGGAATCTGCGAAACCAGCCGGGCCCACTGACTGCACGGAACCCATGAAATCTACCGAGGATATGTAATCTTCCGGGCCGGAATAGCCGCACCGGACACGGTAAGTTCCCAAACCACAGCCTAAACTACTCTGCCATGACTGCACCCGCCCCCACCCTTTCGACAACCCGCCGTCCCCATATCGTCTGGCTCGACGTGATGCGGTTGGTCGCTATCCTGATGGTCGTGATCTGCCACTGCACCGACCCGCTCAACGCTTCGGCCGAAGCCCGCAGCAATCCTGACATCGGCTTTTGGGGTGCAGTATGGGGAGCCGCGGTCCGTGCCTGCGTCCCGCTGTTCGTAATGATCACCGGAGCGCTGCTGCTACCGGTCCGCCAAGAGGCCGGAGCCTTCTATAAAAAACGCATACCGCGCGTTCTGTGGCCATTTTTGATCTGGTCGGTATTATTTAACCTCGCTCCGTGGTTCATCCAGTGGGTCGGCGGTTCATCCGCCCTGGTAACCGACTTTTTCCCGTATGCACCCGATCCGTCGGCCTCGCTCTCAGACGCGCTGCGGGACGTCGCCATGATTCCGCTCGCCTTTACCGTCTACGCCACCCCGATGTGGTATATTTACCTGTTGGTCGGACTTTACCTCTACATGCCGATCTTTTCAGCATGGGTAACCGCAGCTTCCGACAAGTCGAAGCGGCTGTTCCTCTATCTGTGGGGTATTTCGCTGCTGCTCCCTTACGCGACCTATTTCATCTCGCCCAATCTGCTGGGCGTTTGCTCGTGGAACGGCTTCGGTACTTTCTATTATTTCGCCGGATTCAACGGCTACCTGCTACTGGGTCATATGTTGAGCAAAGGCAACGACTGGCCGACAGGAAAAATCGCCCTGCTGACCGTTCCGATGTTCAGTATCGGCTTCCTGATCACGTTCAAAGGCTTCCGTTTCATGACTGCCGATCCGAACCTGACCGAAGCGGGTTTCGAACTCTTTTTCACCTACTGTTCGATTAATGTCGTGATGATGACCGCGGCCGTCTTCCTGCTCGTGCAAAAAGCGCGCATACACTCGCCGCGGATCGTCGCCATGCTCGCAAACCTGACCAAATGCGGGCTGGGCATCTACCTGGCCCACTATTTCTTTATCGGTCCGGCCTATCTGGCGACCGTAGCGCTGGGGCTCCCCGCAGCGCTACGGGTGCCGGTAGCCGCAGCGATCGTTCTCAGCTGCACCTGGACACTCATCTTCCTGATTTACAAACTACCCAAAGCAAAATATATCGTCGGGTAAACATTATCGGACAACAGGCACATATCGTTTTCCCGACAGAGTCTCTGTCGCCAGACAATTATGCTGTCCACCTAAATACAAGCCAATCCCTGCAACAAACAAAACAACGTAAAAAGGGGACAGGCATCAGCCTGTCCCCTTTTTACACAGTATCCGCCGGAGCGGATCACCATTAATAGTTGTGCTTCATCGGCTCGAAGTAAGCCTGGGGATGCGCACAGGCCGGGCAGCTCTCGGGAGCGGTCTTGCCCTTGTGTACGTAGCCGCAGTTGCGGCACTGCCACTCGATCTCCTCCTCACGCGAGAATACGTTGCCGGCCTCGACATGGGCCAGCAGCTTGCGGTAACGGATTTCGTGCTGTTCCTCGACGGTAGCGATATTGCGGAACACGGCGGCGATCACCGGGAACCCTTCCTCTTCGGCCACTTTGGCGAACGTCGGGTAAAGTTCGCTCCACTCCTCGTTCTCTCCGGCTGCAGCCTCGATTAGGTTCTCCATCGTCGTGCCGATTTTACCTGCGGGATAACTGGCGGTAATCTCCAACATGCCGCCCTCGAGGAATTTGAAGAAACGTTCTGCATGTTCCTTCTCCTGGTCGGCAGTCTCGGCAAATACGCCTGCGATCTGTTCGAATCCTTCCTTCTTGGCCTTGCTGGCAAAGAAAGTATAGCGGGTGCGCGCCTGCGACTCGCCAGCAAACGATTTCAAAAGGTTCTGTTCGGTTTTGGTTCCCTTTACACTTTTTCCCATTTCTCAAGTTTTTTAGTTGGTTGGACAGCGGTTCGTTCCTTTTCTTCTCTTCCATACAAAGAAAACGGGTTTGCGGCGAATTCGCAAATTATTCCAATAGTTAATTGCGATCCCCCAATAAAAATATCTGATACCCCGCAGACGTTATTATACTGCCTCTTCAGTAGAAAAATACGGCCCCGTGTTTGTAGCATACGGTGAAAAAAGGTATCTTTGACCACATTTGAGACCATTATGAGCGATACGATCAAACACGAATGCGGCATCGCGTTCGTCCGGCTGCTCAAGCCGCTGGATTTCTACCTGAAGAAGTACGGCACTCCGTTTTACGGACTCAACAAGATGCAGATCCTGATGGAGAAGCAGCACAACCGGGGACAGGACGGGGCCGGACTGGCCAACATCAAACTCTTCCCCAAACCGGGCCACGTTTACATCAACCGTATCCGTTCGAACGACGACACCCCGATCAAGGAGATATTCCAACGCATATACGACCGGATCGAACATGCCGTCGCTGCCGATCCGTCGAGACTCAATAATCCGGCATGGCTTAAGGAACATGTCGAATTCACCGGCGAAGTGTTCCTCGGCCACCTGCGCTACGGCACCTTCGGCAAAAACGACATCGAGAACGTGCATCCCGTCTCGCGCGAAAACAACTGGATGACACGCAGTCTCGTATTGGCGGGCAATTTCAACCTCACGAACATCGACGAATTGTACGAACGGCTGATCGACCTGGGACAGTACCCGCCCGCGAAAACCGACACCGTGACGATCCTCGAGCGCATCGGCCACTTCCTCGACCGTGAAAATGAGGATAAATACCGCTATTTCAAAGATAAGGGCTATTCCAAACGCGAGATCACCGACCTGCTGGCGCGCCACATCGACCTCAAGGAAATCCTGTCACTGGCCGCACGCCGCTGGGACGGCGGCTATGTGATGGCCGGCATGATCGGCCACGGCGACGCATTCGTGATGCGCGACCCGTGCGGCATCCGCCCGGCTTATTACTATCGGGACGACGAGGTGGTCGTGGCCGCATCGGAGCGCGCCGTAATCCAAACCACTTTCAATGTCCCGTACGAAAACGTGCAGGAGCTTGCGCCGGGCCATGCACTGCTGGTGCGCCGAGACGGAGATGTGTCCGACGAACGTTTCATCGCACCGCAGGAAGTTCGCCCCTGCTCGTTCGAACGCATCTATTTCTCGCGAGGCAGCGACCAGGACATCTACCGGGAACGCAAAAGATTGGGGCGGCTATTGGTACCGCAAATTTTGAAAAGCATCGACGGCGACATCGAAAACACGGTCTTTTCCTACATCCCGAACACAGCCGAAAGCGCCTTTTTCGGACTCGTCGAAGGACTCGACGCCCATTGCGCCGAAACACGGGTGCAAAAAATCATGGCCGGACGCGACATGCTGACCGAAGAGCGGCTGCATGAAATCCTTCATTACAAACCCCGCATCGAAAAGATCGCGATCAAGGATGTCAAAATGCGCACGTTTATCACGCAGGACGACGAACGCGACGACCTGGTGGCCCATGTATACGACGTCACCTACGGCACCATCCGCCCGGATGCGGACAACCTCGTGATACTCGACGATTCGATCGTGCGGGGCACCACGCTGCGCCGCAGCATCATCCGCATCCTCGATCGGCTCAGGCCCAAAAAGATCGTCGTCTGCTCATCGGCGCCTCAGATCCGCTATCCGGACTGCTACGGCATCGACATGTCGCGGTTGGGCGACTTCGTCGCATTCCGCGCAGCGATAGAACTGCTCAAGGAGCACGGCATGCATGATGTAATCGATGACGTGTACCGGAAAGCCAAGATCCAGATGGGCCTCGAACGAAGCGAAGCGGTCAACTGCGTCAAGAAAATTTACGAACCGTTTACCGACGAAGAGATTTCGTCCAAGATCGCGCAGATAGTCACCGCCCCGGACATTCACGCCGGAATCGAGGTGATCTATCAGAGCGTCGAAAACCTGCACCAAGCTATTCCCCACCACAACGGAGACTGGTATTTCACGGGCGACTACCCGACTCCCGGCGGCAACGTCGTGGCGAACAAGGCCTTCATCAATTTCTACGAAAACCGGAACGAACGGGCTTATTAACCCCGACAATCCGGCCCTGTAAACAGGCTTCGCACGGGGACACCCGACACAGGCACGCTGACACAAACCGGACTGTACTTTCTGCGGAATTTTAAAATTCAAGGATATGGCTCACGCATCTTTCAAAAAGATATTCCCGTTGTTCCTGTTGCTGCTGACCGTCACATGGCCTTCCCGGGCACAGGACGACTCGAACCCCGTACATTGGGGTACCGCGGTCGAAAAGACGGGCGACGGGATATACGATATCCGCTTTACGGCCCGGATCGACTCGCCGTGGCACATGTACGACATGGGCCCTTACGACGGCGGCCCCAACGCCACTGCTTTCACGTTCACCCCGAACGGCAACTATACGCTGGTCGGCAAAACACGCCAGGAGAGCAAACCGTCCAAAAAATTCGACCCGCTGTTCGACATGGAGATCGGCACTTTCGCCGGGCGTGCCGTATTCGTGCAGCAGGTGAAGCTGGTTCCCCCGGCCGGGGGTGCCCGGATCGCCGTCAACATCGAATGGATGGCCTGCGACGAGACGAGCTGCCTGCCGCCGGCAGACCGGGACTTCACCGTTACGATAGGCGATCCTTCGGTCAAAACCGCAGTTCCGGCTCCGTCAGCACCGGCCAGTCCGTCCGGAAACAACAATCCGGGCCTGAGCAACCTTCCCTCCGCTTCGACTGCCGGGACAACAGCCTCAGCGACAACTCCGGAAGAGTCAACTCCTGAGACTACCTCCGGCACAACGACCGCAAATGCCACCACCGACACGATATCGGCCGAAATCAACGCCGCCACAACCGAAGGAGGATCACTCTGGAGCGCCATTATCGAGGCTATCTTGTGGGGATTCGCGGCACTGCTCACCCCGTGCGTCTTCCCGATGGTGCCGATGACGGTTTCCTTCTTCCTGAAAGGCAGCGAGAACAAGGCACGCGGACGGTTGATGGCCTCGCTTTACGGTCTTTGCATCATCCTGCTCTATACCCTGCCGATTGCAGTAATTATCCTTATTACGCGAATCGTGGGCGGCGACACCGTTACGGCCGATATTTTCAACTGGCTCGCGACACACTGGATTCCGAACGTTATCTTCTTCCTCGTTTTCATGATCTTCGCCGCATCGTTTTTCGGGGCGTTCGAGATTACGATGCCGAGTTGGCTCGTGAACAAAAGCGACAGCAAAGCCGACAAAGGCGGGATCGTCGGCGTCTTTTTCATGGCACTGACCCTCGTGCTGGTATCGTTTTCATGCACAGGGCCGATAGTCGGTTCGGTGCTGATCAAGTCCACCTCGGGCGAAGTATGGGCGCCTGTGATCACCATGTTCGCCTTTTCAGCGGCTTTCGCACTACCGTTCACGCTTTTTGCACTCTTTCCGTCGTTGCTGAAAAACCTGCCCAAAAGCGGAGGCTGGCTTAACTCGGTCAAAGTGGTACTGGGCTTCCTGGAACTTGCACTCGGACTCAAATTCCTCAGTGTCGCAGACCAGACCTACCACTGGGGCATCCTCGACCGGGAAATCTACCTGGCGCTCTGGATCGTGATCTTCTCCTTATTGGGTCTCTATTTGCTGGGCAAACTGCGTTTTGCGCACGACAGCGAGACCAAAACGATCGGCGTACCGCGCCTGCTGCTTTCGATCATTACCTTTGCATTCGTCGTCTACATGCTTCCGGGCATGTGGGGCGCACCGCTCAAAGGGCTCTCGGGCTACCTGCCACCGATCCATACCCAGGATTTCGTAACCGGTTCGGAAGCACCGGCCGCCGCATCGACACCTTCGCTGGATCTGGCGCGACCGCCCAAACACAGCGATTTCCTAAGCCTGCCGCACGGATTGCAAGGTTTCTTCGACTATGACGAAGCGATGGCCTACGCCCGTAAAGTAAACAAGCCGCTGTTCGTCGACTACACGGGGCACGGTTGCGTCAACTGCCGCGAAATGGAAGCGAGGGTGTGGGCCGATCCGGAAGTATTGACCTTGCTCCGCAACGATTTCGTCATTGTCGCGCTTTATTCCGACGACAAAAAGGAGTTGCCGCAGGACGAATGGGTCACGACCGAAACGGGCAAGGTACTCAAAAGCCTCGGCAAAATCAACGCGCACTTCGCGCACAAACAGTTCGGCATTAACTCCCAACCCTACTACATGATTCTCAACGATGAGGGTAAACAACTTGTTCCCGGACGCGGCTACAACCTCAACATCCCCGAATTCGTACAATTCCTAAAAAAAGGAGCGGAGCAGTTCCGCACACAACACAGCGCTCCGGAAACCACGAACTCGTAATTACCAAGCGAAATTACAAAGGCCGCATCAGACGCACCGTAACGACAGTACTCATCGGCCACACTATTGGTAGATTTGCAAAAATGATCTATCTTTGCACGCGGACGAAACGGAGAGGAGTCGCTCCCGAGAAAATCCGCCGTCATCCATAAGGCAGGGCCCATAGCTCAGTTGGTCAGAGCAGCGGACTCATAATCCGAAGGTCGTGGGATCATGCCCCTCTGGGCCCACCGGAAACGCATAAGCAAATTGCTTATGCGTTTTTAATTTTTATCCCTGATCGGTCTTTGACGGACAGTGGGTACACGCAAACAACCGTTTTTATTGCTAGTTTTGTTGTATAAATATTCAATCATGGACAATATTCATCCCAATTCGGCTCGGGCGTGGCTGTTGGCCTCGCGCCCCAAAACATTGGCCGCCGCCGCGACCCCGGTACTATTGGGATGTGCGCTTGCACAGGCAACCGGTGGATTCGAATGGATACCGGCATTACTCTGCCTGTCGTTCGCTCTGCTGATGCAGATCGATGCGAACCTGATCAACGACCTGTTCGACTATACCAAAGGGAGCGACCGCCAGGACAGGCTAGGCCCGGAACGCGCCTGTGCGCAAGGTTGGATCACCACTGCTGCGATGAAACGGGGTATACTGCTCACCACCCTCGTCGCCTGTGCATTGGGATCGGGATTATTGTTCTATGGCGGCCCGGAACTGATCGCCGTCGGTGCGGTTTGCGTTCTTTTTGCCTTTTTGTACACGGCCGGGCCCTATCCGCTCGCCTATCACGGCTGGGGCGACCTGTTGGTCATTCTCTTTTTCGGTTTCGTCCCGGTAGGCTGCACCTATTACGTAATGTGTCACGGTTGGACGCCGGAAGTGGCGATCGCTTCGCTGTCTTGCGGACTGGCAATCGACACGCTATTGATGGTCAACAACTACCGTGACAGGGAACAAGATGCCCGTAGCGGCAAACAAACGCTGGTCGTCCGTTTCGGGGCAAAGACCGGACATCTTTTATATCTGGGATTGGGAATAAGCGCCTCTCTGCTCTGTCTTTTTTTCATACATTACGGACATTTTTGGGCTGCGCTGCTGCCACAACTCTACCTGCCGCTCCATCTGCTGAGCTGGAAACGCATGGTTGAAATAGACCACGGCCGGGCACTCAACCGCATCCTCGGCCAAACCTCCCGGAATATGCTGCTGTTCGGGATACTTCTCTCCGTCGGTTTGATTCTGTAATACCTACGTCTCCCCATACGAAAAAGCTCCTATTCCCTCCGGAACTCCACAATCAGCTTATAAATATTATATAAAACGATCAACGGAGCGGTAAAAATCCCGACGACCACAGCCGCCAACACCTTCAGCAACGCATATATCCCCCAGGCTACAAGTGTCCCGGACTCCATACGCAAAGGCATGATCCGGTTCAGCGCCTGCCATCCGCAAACCAGAGCGAGCAAGATATAACCGCTCTCATAAGGCGAATGCCGCACGGTCTCCGAAGACATGAAATCCAGTTCATAACCGATGCAAAACAGTGCCACATACAGGATCACATACTTCAAATAATAAAACAGGCCCTCGGTTTGCCCGGTTCTGTCGCAAGCGGGACAGACAACCGCTTCTCCCGAATATCTAATACATTGGGAACACACTCCCTTACCACACCGGGTGCATCGGGCAACGGCCGGCTCGGTCGGATGATAATAGCAATTCATACCGCACTCGTTAAAAAATGACAGTTGGTATCCGTTTTCTTAAATAAAATTAAGCATAATTTTAAATTCCTGATACTTATCCCCCATGCGAAAACACCGAATATGAAAGAAAACAAATACGACAACGACAAATTCTCCGAGCAATACAGCCGGATGTCCTGCTCGACCGAAGGCCTGAAAGGCGCCGGAGAGTGGCATACAGGACGAACTGCGGCGTCCGATGATGCCGATCCTGTCTTTCGTTAAAAAATAACACTGCCCGTGATAACGATGGATTGATTTTTGCCCTTGATCCGGTTACACAATCATTCAAACGCAAAATCATCATGAACATCGCACCTCTATTCGATTTAACCGGCAAAGTGGCCGTCGTCACGGGAGGCGGTAACGGCATCGGACGCGCCAGCGCCCGGATACTGGCACAAGCAGGGGCAGACGTAGTCATCGCAGATATGAAACAAGACGATGCACAACAGGTCGCCGACGAGATTGAGACGACCGGCCGTCGCGCCATAGCCGTCGCATGCAACGTCGGCAAAGAGGAACAACTCCAGAACCTGGTTGAACGGACGCTCGATGTATTCGGCAAACTCAACATCTTGGTCAACAATGTCGGTATCGGCGGCGGCGGGCGCGAGAATCCATTCAAAATAACCCTCGCCGACTTCGAACGTGTGTACGACATCAATGTATTCAGCACATGGCGCCTTTGTCAACTCGCCGTCCCGCACATGAAAGCATCGGGCTACGGATCGATCGTCAATATTTCTTCGATGTCGAGCATCAACTCCAGTCCCGATATGAGCGCTTACGCCTCGTCCAAAGCGGCGATCAACCACATGACCGCCAACCTAGCTTTCGATTTCGCTCCGGAAGTACGTATCAACGCCGTCGCACCGGGAGCGATCGAAACGCAAGCGCTCGCATCGGTCCTTACCCCTGAAATCAAAGAACGGATGCTTGCCCGCACACCGCTCAAACGGCTCGGGAAGGCAGAGGATATTGCCGGGGCAGTCCTGTTCCTCGCGGCCCCCGTTTCGGCCTGGATTACCGGACAGGTGCTTTTCGTCAACGGCGGCGGTAAACAAACCCTGGATTAAACACAGAATCGAAATATAACCACCTATAAAATATACCGCTATGAGCACCTCTATCTCTGGAAGCGACCGACTCGACGCAGAAGAGCGGCGTGAACTGCCTGACAGTGCGTTCGGAATTCCCGAAACACATGAATTCCCAATGCCCGACGCCGCACATGTGCGGGCGGCGGAAGCTTACTTCCGATACGCTCCGGAAAATAAAAAGTCTGAACTTGCCCGGAATATTTTGGCGAAAGCCCGTGAATACGGTGTCAATGTCAAAAGTGAAACGATCCTTTCCTGGGCCCGGCACGAATAGCTCCCGAAAACCATTCCCTCGTCCACGCGATGCACTAGCCCCGCCGAAGCTTTCCGCACAGGCTGTCGCTTCACTGCTACGATTACTCTTTTGACATACGACATACTACCTTTTCCATACATACCTCTCTCCTCACGCTACATTCCGTTGCCACGACCTCCAACTGTATCGTATTAATCTTACTTACCAATTACCACCACACCGCTACGCCCACTATTTCACCATCCCCTATCCAATCTAAATACACCGCCTGATTCGTTAATGCAGGATATGCCCATCGCACTACCCAAAAGAATACTCTTCTCTTTTCTTCACTCTTTACACCTTTTTCCCAGTCTCTTCTCCGCACCTTTTCTCCGCCACACGAAATTTCATCCCCGGCTACCGAAAGCCATCCCGACCTCCCGGACTCTCTTTTCAGGCTGTTCAGCTCTGCCGGCCCATTTTTCACATTTACCTTTCTACTCTACATTGCCCCCAACACACTTCATCAAAACTCTTCCCCACACGCTCAACTTTTACGTACCGCATACGTGTCCCTTACCCATTATGCTTCGTTCCGATCCTCATTGCTCAGTATTGTCTCTAAAAAACAACCCCGGGCGATAATTAATCGTCCGGGGTCTAAAAATGCACAATATATTATTTCCTGAGGAAAAATTTTTTATTCGTCCTGTCTCACATATACGGCAAGAGGGAGTGTTTTTCCCTGCTGCAAAAGGAAATTACGGGCACCGACTGATGTTCCTGTCGTCGGATCAAGCACTACGGCATAACCTTCGAAATAGTTTCCGTCCACCACATTATATTCGCTCAGTTCACCGGATTTGAATTCGAACCTGCACACACCGTCTTTATCCGTCACACCGCGTTTGAACTCGACATACGGCGTCGAACTGATGCTTTTCGTAATAATAACCGGATAATCCGGCAACGGCTGTTTGGATGTCAATGTCTGTACGCTTACCTCCAATACACCAGCCAATTCTTCGGATTTGGAACATCCTGACAATATCACGGCAAACATGCCCGCAAACAGGGCAAAAATCATTTTCTTCATTATCGGCAATAAATTTAGTAGGATTTATAGGTTTCAAAATTATAAATTATTTCTGTTATTCCGCGACTAATCTTCTGTTCACCCTTTTTTATTTTTACGACATGGAACCTCCTTCAATCAACGAACTCCGGAAAATCAATATCCAATTGGGATGCAAAAGATTCCGGTTTCTCCAGCAAAGGATGTGAAACGCTGAGTCCCAGCAGGCGTACCGGCCGCATAAACAGATCGGGACTACGAGCCAACTGTTCCGCCAACTCCGTCACTTGCGGTGCCGTCATAATTTCGTAACCGGGACTTACACTACGGGAACGAATGGTAAAATCATCGAATTTCACTTTCAGGGTCAATGTAATTCCGCGAAAATCGGCCTTTTCCATGCGTCGTTCGAGCTTCTCCGCCAATAAACGAAGTTCCTGTACTATATCCGCCATCTCCGTCAGGTCATAATCGAACGTATCCTCACAGCCCACCGATTTACGTACCCGCACGGCCATCACGGGCCTCGGATCGATTCCCCGTGCAAAATCGTAATACAGCCGGCCGTTTTTACCGAAGTGACGCGTCAGGAACTCCTGCGAGCACGCATGTAGCGCAGCTCCGTCGGCAATACCCAAAGCGTGCATTTTCTGTGCAGTAACCCGGCCCACGCCCCAAAATACTTCGATGGGCAATTTTTCAATAAAAGCCTGCGCACGGTCGGGATGAATCGTACAAAGCCCGTCGGGTTTCCGGAAATCCGACGCGATCTTTGCCAAAAATTTATTATACGATACACCCGCCGAGGCAACCAGGCCCAATTCTCTGCGGATGCGTTGTTTGATCCGGCGCGCCACTTCAACGCCCAGCGAAAGTCCGGCCTTATTGTCCGTCACATCCAGAAACGCCTCATCCAAAGCCAACGGTTCGACGAGGTCTGTATATTCGTGAAAAATCCGGTGAATCTGGGCCGACACCGAGCGGTACAACTCCATATTGCCGAGAACAAAAATCACATCCGGACAGAGCCGGGCCGCTTTGACCGACGGCATAGCCGAACGAATACCGAATTTACGCGCCTCATAGCTCGCAGCCGACACCACGCTGCGCTCCCCGGGACGTCCCACGACCAACGGACGCCCCCGAAACTCAGGATGTTCCCGCTGTTCGACCGACGCATAGAAAGCGTCCATATCGACATGGATGATCTTGCGGTATTCCATTTCCCGGCCCTGTTGTTCTTGTTTTTGTCAACAATTTTCTTGGTTGTACACCGATTTCTCCGATGGCTTGCGACCCGCACACCCTGTTGTCACCGCCGATTCAGGTTTCGAAGTTGTTTTCGGACGCCGCGTCACGGCAAGCGCACGTCATAGAAGCAAAACGATGCGACCAAATCATAAGGAGAATAACGTTTGCGGTAATGTCCGAACCATTCTCGCATAAAGATATGGGGCCGGTACAGCGTCATCGGACACCGCCTCGGCTACAGAACCGAGTGTAGTCCGTTTGTCTGCGAAAGGCCGCATACATGGATTTTTTCGGGATCGAACGCAATCATTTCTCCCCGCATCACCGTACCCAACCCACTAACGCTTTCACCCGATTGAAAATTGTCTCGGCGGCATTAACGGACAGTTACCGACTGGCGACACACTTCTTCTAAACCGTAACGGTTTTACGACTGTTTTCCAGACGAGCCGAAACGGCGCCATTCCGTTCAGTGATACAAAATCGGGTTTATGGAATCATCCGGATCGGGACAAAAATATGAAAAAACGTCGGAAGTCAAAATTTAGACCTTCGCAGGGAGCAGTAACCTGAACATTTTACTATTTTTGTTGATTGAAATATGTTCTTAAAATCCAACCGTCATGTTAAGCGAAAAAGTAGAAAAGGCGCTCAATGCGCAGATCAATGCCGAATTCTGGTCGGCTTATCTCTATCTGTCGATGTCGGCCGATGCCATGCAGAAGGGCTATAAAGGGATTGCAAACTGGTTTTCGATTCAATTCCAGGAAGAACAGGCGCACGCACAGATTTTCGTGAACTACGTGCTTTCGCGCGGCGGGAAAGTGACCCTCGCTCCGATCGCAGCCGTTAAAACTGAATGGGCTTCATCGCTGGAGATGTTCCAGGACACGTTGCAACACGAACAGAAAGTCACCTCACTGATCGACGAATTGTGCCACATAGCCATGGCCGAAAAAGATTTCGCCACCTCGAACATGCTCAACTGGTTCGTTACCGAACAGGTCGAGGAAGAGGACAATGCCCGCACGATCATCGACCAGCTCAAGATGGTCGAAGGCAACTCGGTAGGCCTTTATATGATCGATAAGGAGCTCGCCGCACGCACCTATACAGTACCCGCACCGCTGGCAAATTCAGCGCAGTAGCCGGCATCCGGCTGTTCGAAACAGGATATCCTGCCTCCGGAACGACTTTCGGCAAAGCAGGTTCGGCACGCCGGTACGGCAAGTTATTTGTAATTGCCCTTTGTCTGCACACCTTCCCGGTCCAGCAGCAAAGGGTAATTCTTTTTATTTGTATCTTTGCCCGGAGAGACCAGAACAGGAAACTCATCAAACAAAGGCCTATGAAACCTCTTTTTATCCAATACGCCAAGTGCGGCACCTGTATCAAGGCCCGCAAATGGCTCGAGGCTAACAACATCGCATTCGACACCCGCGACATCATCACGCAAAATCCGACCGAACCCGAGCTCGGCTCCTGGCTACGCGACAGCAGCCTGCCCGTGCAAAAATTTTTCAACACCAGCGGTCTGAAATACAAAGAGCTGAATCTTAAAGACAAAGTTAAAACGACACCCGAGGACCAACTGCTCGCATTGCTGGCCTCGGACGGCAAGTTGGTCAAACGCCCTGTATTGGTGCTCTCCGACCGGGTATTGGTAGGATTCAAGGAAGAAGAGTGGGCCAAAACCCTGCTGTAAAATTGTGCCGTACATAAACGGCCCATCTTCGTTTCAACATACCCCGCCAGTCACAAATGCCTTCCGAATCCTACCATACTGACAATTCCCAAACCCCGTCCGGCAACATATCTCCATCCCAAACCGGGACGGAGATTTCGCAGCACACATCGATATCTCCCCCGTCACCTTCCGTCCCCACGGGACACCCCCCCTTACAAATACAAGACGGGCTCCCGCTTCCCTCGCGTTACTGGGCCATTCTCTCTATCGCGCTGGGTCTGACGGTTTCGGTACTCGACGGCGCGATCGCCAACGTCGCCCTGCCGACGATTGCCAAAGACCTCGACACATCACCAGCCGCATCTATCTGGATCGTCAACGCCTACCAGTTGGCCATTACCATTTCGCTGCTTTCGCTCTCCTCACTGGGAGACATTCTGGGATACCGGCGCATCTACATCGCAGGGCTATTCCTTTTCAGCTGCACCTCACTGCTGTGCGCATTGTCCGACTCGCTGCCCACGCTGATCATTTCCCGGACGCTTCAAGGTTTCGGGGCCGCAGCAATCGCCAGTGTCAATACGGCGCTTATCCGTATCATTTACCCGTCCCGGTTCCTCGCCAGAGGAATGGGTATCAACGCATTGGTCGTCTCTGTTTCAGCAGCGGCCGGGCCAACCGTCGCTGCCGCCATCCTGTCGGTAGCGAACTGGCCCTGGCTTTTCGCAATCAATATCCCAATCGGCATCGCGGCACTGACGCTCAGTTATAAATTCCTGCCGGTAAACCCGGTATGCATCCGGGGACGCCGTTTCGACATTCCCGGCGGCATTCTCAATGCAATGACATTTTTCCTGATCATAGGCCTGATCGAAGGGGCTTCGCACGAATTGCCGGTACGGATGATCATCACCGGCGCGGTCTTGCTCGCCGTGATCGGATTCTTTTTCGTGCGCCGGGAATTGCGGCAGGAATACCCGTTATTACCCGTCGACCTGCTACGCATCCCGGTCTTTTCGATGTCGATCTCCACGTCGATACTGTCGTTCACGGCCCAAATGCTCGCTATGGTTTCGTTGCCTTTTTTCCTGCAAGGCGAGTTGGGTAAGGATGCCGTCACCTGCGGACTGTTGCTGACCCCGTGGCCTCTGGCCACGATGATCTTCGCCCCACTGGCGGGCGTACTCGCCGAACGGATCAACGCCGGCATACTGGGTAGTATCGGCCTGTCGATTTTCGCCTGCGGACTGTTCCTGCTCAGCATACTTTCCCCGGACACGGGCAACGGCGACATTATTTGGCGCATGGCCTTGTGCGGATGCGGTTTCGGCCTGTTCCAGACTCCGAACAACAGCACGATCGTCGCCTCGGCACCGCGCCACCGCAGCGGCGGTGCGAGCGGCATGTTGGGCACGGCTCGCCTGCTCGGTCAGACCAGCGGTGCAGCGCTCGTCGCGCTGATGTTTCGCCTGGTCCCCGGACACAGTACGCACGTCTCCTTATTGGTCGGTTGCGGGATCGCCGTGAGTGCCGCAGCCGTAAGCCTGTTACGTATCGGACGCCCTACCGGACCGAAATTACAGCAAATGGATCAAGTGAACCCACGATAACAGCCGAAGTACACATCGACAAAAAAGTCAGGAATAGCGCCTCGGGTAGCGCAGCAGAATCGAGAGCAAAGCGAAAAAGCCCATCATGGCCGGGTAATAAAGGTATCGCATGATCTCGAGCGGCGAAAGCGCTGTCAGTCCCGCAGCAATGAGCAGTTGCGCGCCATAGGGAATCAGCCCCTGCACAAAACACGAAAAGGTATCGAGAATGCTGGCGCTTTTGCGCGGATCGACCCCGAAACGGACGGCAATATCGCGCGCAATGGGCCCCACCGTAATGATCGCTATCGTATTATTGGCCGTACAGCAATTCGCAATGCTCACCAGCGCGGCAATGCTCAATTCGGCCCCCCGTTTGCCCCGGACCCGGTTCGTCAGGCGTGTAATTACATAATCGATACCGCCGCCCAGGCGAATCAGTTCGAGCATTCCCCCCGCCAACAGCGTAATGATAATCAATTCCCCCATCCCGGTAATACCGCCGCCCATCGCACCGAGCCATCCGAACAGGCCGAAACCGCCGGTCAGCAGGCCGGCCACTCCGGTCGCGACCAACCCGATCACCAGCACAAACATCACATTCACACCGGCCAGGGCTGTGCCCAACACTACCAGATAAGGGAGAACCTTAACCCACTCGACCGGCTCCGTCTGCACAGGAATCTGCACCGACAGGCTTTCAAGCAGATAAATCGATGCGACAGCCACGGCCGCCGGGCCCACGATCATACTGTTAACCTTGAACTTGTCCCGCATGTCGCACTCCTGCGTGCGGGTCGCGGCAATCGTCGTGTCGGAGATAAACGACAGGTTATCGCCGAAAAAGGCGCCCCCCACCACAACAGCCACCATCAACGCGACATCCAACCCAGTCTGCTGCGCAATCCCCGCCGCCACCGGAACCAGTGCCACGATCGTCCCCACCGACGTCCCGATAGCCAGCGAAATAAAACAGGCGGCAATAAAGATTCCCGGCAGCAAAAGGCTGTCCGGCAGGATACGCAGTGTCAGGTTGACCGTCGCGTCAATGGCCCCCATCTCTTTGGCCGAGGCTGCGAACGCACCCGCCAGCACGAAGATCCAGATCATCAACATGATATTCTTATGCGCCGCACCAGCCGAGAACCGTTCCACCCGCTCGGACAGCTTCATGCCCCGGGTAATCAGCACGGCATAGGCCGATGCCGCCAGGAATGCCACCGCAATAGGCACTTTGTAGAAATCCCCCGCCACCAGCGAGGTCACCAGATAGAGACACAGAAAAACCGCAAGCGGACTCAGTGCCCATAATCCTTTTGTCATATTATTGGCCATACTGTTACCCTTGCAATGCCCGGGCTTCACTTTTTGTAGCCGACTGAAAATTCCCATTGCCGCAAAGATAGCGTCTTTCACATATTTTCATACACAGACAGGGTCCGACGTGCCGGCCCTGTCCTACGAAAAGACAAATCCTTTTCGGCACCCTTACATACGCATACGCACTTTACCGAACCTCCCGCGAAGCACAAAACGAATTGTCGTACCTTTCACGGCCGTCCCCCCCGAATACATCGAATCCCCGGCGCTGTGCGCCGAGGATTCTCCGTGGCAAATAAACGGTCGAAACGACCTGAAAAAATGAACCGCAGTCACTGCTGAAACGGGTATTGACCCAAACCACCACCACTTGATCGGTTCTCCGCTTCGGGAGCGACCACGGAATTCATTTAATTGCCTGCGGAGGCAGGTACCATCCGCAGTATAAGTTTGTGTTTTTACTGAGCAACGTCCGGCAAGTCGAACTTCAGGTTATCGATGCAAACGTACGACGGTGTATTCATGCCCCAATCACCGCTGTCACTCGACGACATGCTGACAACGACTTTGTTGACCGTACCGAGCCCGGACAAGTCCACATTCGTCCAAGCCGAGCAAACAAAATTTTTACCGTTACGATAATCGGCCAGATAATAATCCACAGCATTGGTCTTGGTCCCCGCAGCGTTATAACCGGTGAATGTCACTTTAAACCAATCACCATCCGTAAACTCTTTGACTCTAGGAGGGTTACTACCATCATTTCTATTTTTTATTGCCAAATATGCATAAGTTCCATTATTAACCATTACATTAAGCATCTTTCTCTCGATGCCGGCACCGAAAGCGAAATAGGCATCGTTTACCCCTGAAGTATTAGTCAGATATTCTGCAAAATAGCATACGGCGAAATTGACCGATCCAGCAGCGCCTCCATCACCGTAAACACTATACATATTGGTGTAACCGGCAGTAACTTTATCATGCAGTTTCGATACGGCAAAACCGGCAGACATATACTGGCCTTGCACATCATAGACGTTATTGAACGTAACGCCCTGTTCCGTATAGCTCGTATTATTGATATAACCCACATCCGGCAACACAGCACTTTCAAAGGTGACGGTAGTCGAAGTATCCGGACCGTCGTTGTCTTTGTTACACGAAGCGAAAGTCAGCGAACAGGCAGCCGCAAGCAGCCAAAGCAGTTTAAATTTTTTCATATCGTCAATAAAAATTGGTTAAGCCATCACGCGATTTTCCGGTGCATCCGGGCCCGGTGCACGTTCTTTCGACAATAAGATAGAGGGGGGAATGCTCCACCCCGCAGACGGGGCAAAGGTTCCACTGTTCTAACTCCCGAAAACAACAGCAACCGAGAAAAGGGGATCGGGTCGGTCTTCTGACTTATCGCCCGGAGGCGAATCACAGCAGCGGGTACTGTTCCTGGTTCTCACAGGATTCCCTTCTTGTCATGTTCCATCCATGACACCTGATCCGGGACAAAGGTAGAAAAAGATTCCGAAAACGCAACACTATTTTGCCGACCGGGTCAATATTCCCGTTTATCGGACTTTTCATCCCAAAGGACAAAGGCTTTACGAGCCTCTTCGGAAAGAATACGGCAGGAACGCAGTCGCCGTTGTGCAGGCGGAAGGGCGATTTCTTCATAAATAAACGAATCGTCGAAGCCGATCCGTCTGGCGTCCTCCTGATCATTCCCGTAGTACATTTTTCCGATCCGGGCCCAGTAGATCGCCCCGAGGCACATCGGGCACGGCTCGCACGACGTATAAATTTCACAGCCGCTCAGGTCGAACGTCCCCAACGCACGGGCCGCATTGCGGATCGCCGTCACCTCGGCATGCGCCGTGGGGTCGTTCAACCGGGTCACGCCGTTGGTTCCCGTAGCGATCACCCGACCGTCCCTGACGATCACCGCACCGAACGGACCGCCGCCGGACCGCACATTCTCTTCGGACAGTTCGATGGCCTGGCGCATAAAACCCAGCGCCTGCCCGGAAAGGCCGTTTTCGGAAGTATCACTCATAGGTCAATGGTATTTCGGACGATTACTTTCGACGTTTATCCGGCCCGGTCCCCAACACCTGAACACAACGAACCGAATCAAATAAAGGAGCCCGGCAAACGAATGCCTGAAAACCGGACAAACGAATTTTTACAAAGGTAAAAATCCCGAACGCTTTTCCCAAAAGAAACCGCCGAATGCGCCCCTTCCCCGTTCCGAAACCATACGTTCCGGCCGATATTGTAAAAGTCGGGTAAAATCCATAGCTTTACGCATCATTTAAAAGGCCGCCCTCCGCAGCCTTTCATCCGCCGATTATGAAATTACTCAAAGAGAGAATCCTGCAGGACGGGAAGTGTTTCGAAGGAGGTATCCTCAAAGTGGACAGCTTCATCAACCATCAGATGGATCCCACACTGATGAAAGCTATTGCCGTGGAATTCGTGCGCCGTTTCGCTTCGGAACGGTTCAACAAAGTGATGACCATCGAAGCGAGCGGTATCGCACCGGCCATCATGGTCGGTTTCCTGCTGGACCTGCCCGTGATTTTCGCCAAAAAGAAAAAGCCCAAAACGATGGAACATATGCTTTCGGCGAGGGTCTTTTCCTTTACCAAGGAACGCGAATACGACATCTGCCTGAGCCGTGATTTCCTCACCCCCGGCGACCGCGTACTGTTCATCGACGATTTCCTGGCCAACGGCAACGCCGCACTGGGAGCGATAGAACTGATCGATCAGGCCGGGGCGCAGCTCGCCGGCATGGGATTCATCATCGAAAAGGCTTTCCAGCAGGGCGGCGGCATCCTGCGGGACAGAGGCATACACATCGAATCGCTGGCCATGATCGACTCGCTGGACAACTGCCGGATCCACATCCGGGATTAATCCGTACGCAATGGACACCCCGAACGCCCGCACTCCCTCCGTGCTTCTTTACGGCATCGAAGAACGCCCCCCGCTAAGGGAGGCTTTTTTCGCCGCCTTGCAACACCTGCTGGCGATTTTCATCGCTATCGTCACCCCCCCGCTGATCATCGCCGGAGCACTCGGGCTCGACCATGAAACGACCGGGTTCCTCGTCTCGATGGCCCTTTTCGCATCGGGATTGTCCACTTTCATCCAATGCCGGCGGATCGGAGGCGTCGGTACCGGATTGCTGTGCATACAGGGTACGAGCTTTTCGTTCATCGGCCCGATCATCTCCACGGGCATGCTGGGCGGCCTGCCGTTGATCTTCGGCGTCTGCATCGCTGCCGCCCCCGTCGAAATGGTTATCAGCCGCCTGTTGCGTTACACCCAGAAAGTTATTACGCCGTTGGTCTCGGGTATTGTCGTCACACTCATCGGCATGAGCCTGATCAAAGTGGGCATCATCGCCTGCGGAGGCGGGACGGCCGCCCGTGAAGCGGGGACGTTCGGCAACCCCGGGTACCTCGGGCTGGCTGCGCTGGTGCTGGCATTGATCGTCCTGTTCAACCGCAGCCGCAACCGCTACCTGCGCATGAGCTCGATCTTCATCGGACTCGGAACCGGGTACCTCATCGCCTGGTGGGCCGGAATGATCGATTTTGCGTCGGTACAGCACTACGGCGGGATCAACCTGCCCGTTCCGTTCAAATACGGCCTGGCATTCGATTTGTCGTCCTTCATTGCCATTGCCCTGATTTTCGTCATCACGGCCATCGAAGCCTACGGCGATATCACGGCCAATTCGCTGATTTCAGGCGAACCGGTCAAAGGCGAGCGGTTCATCAAACGGGCTTCGGGCGGCATTCTGGCTGACGGGATGAATTCGATGCTGGCCGGTATATTCAATTCGTTCCCGAACTCGGTCTTCGCGCAAAACAACGGGATTATCCAGCTGACCGGTGTAGCGAGCCGCTATGTAGGCTATTACATCGCAGGCATGTTGATGATACTGGGCCTGTTCCCGGCCATAGGCCTGGTCTTTTCGCTGATTCCCGAACCCGTGCTGGGCGGCGCGACCCTGCTGATGTTCGGCACCGTCGCTGCGGCCGGCATCCAGATCATCGCCTCCCAACGCATCGGCCGCAAAGAGGTACTCGTCATAGCACTGAGCCTCTCGTTCGGGCTGAGCGTCGAACTGGTGCCGGAAGTTCTCGACAAAATGTCAATCACGGTACGCAATATTTTTTCTTCGGGTATCACCACGGGAGGCCTGACGGCTATCCTGTCGAACCTGCTGATCCGCATCAAGGAGACCTAACGCTATGAAAATATTCAAAACGATAAAAGCGAAATTCACCCGCGAAGGACACCACCCGCGACAGGGCGGCCTCGAAATCTTCAAGTATATCGGCCCGGGACTGCTCGTTACCGTGGGCTTCATCGATCCGGGCAACTGGGCGTCGAACCTGGCCGCAGGAGCCGACTACGGTTATGCCCTGCTGTGGATGGTCACGCTCTCGACGATCATGCTGATCGTCCTGCAGCATAATGTCGCGCACCTGGGAATCGCCACCGGACTCTGCCTGTCGGAGGCGACGACAGCCTATTTGCCCGCCAAAGCCTCGAAAGCGATTCTCGGCTCGGCCATGCTCGCTTCGATCTCCACATCGCTGGCCGAGATACTGGGCGGAGCGATCGCACTCCAAATGCTTTTCGGTGTACCGATGCGCATCGGGTCGCTGTTGGTGCTGATCTTCGTCCTGATCATGCTTTTCACGAACAGCTACCGGCTGATCGAAAAATGGATCATCGCTTTCGTGTCGATCATCGGACTCTCGTTCATCTACGAACTGTCGCTGGTAACGATCGACTGGCCGGCTGCCGCATACGCATGGGTCACCCCGTCTTTCCCCGAAGGATCGATGGTCATCATCATGAGCGTACTGGGCGCCGTCGTAATGCCGCACAACCTCTTCCTGCACTCGGAAATCATCCAGAGCCGCCAGTGGAACCTGAGCGACGAGAAAATGATTAAAAAACAGCTGCGATACGAATACGTCGATACGATCCTCTCGATGGTGATCGGCTGGGCCATCAACAGTGCGATGATCCTGCTGGCCGCCGCCACTTTTTTCGTATCGAAGACGCCCGTTACCGAACTCCAGCAGGCCGATTCGCTGCTGCGTCCGCTGCTGGGTAATAATGCCACGATCATATTCGCCGTCGCGCTGCTTTTCGCGGGTATCGCCTCGACGATCACCTCGGGCATGGCCGCCGGATCGATCTTTGCAGGCATGTTCAAAGAACCCTACGACATCAAGGATACCCACTCACGCACCGGCGTGGTGATCTCGCTGATCGTCGCATTCGTCATCATCATCGCCATTTCGAACCCGTTCAAAGGACTGATATACTCGCAGATGGCCCTCAGCATCCAGCTTCCGGTGACCGTATTCACACAAGTGTACCTCACGTCGTCCGAAAAGGTGATGGGCAAGTTCCGCAATTCGACCTACACGAAATACCTGCTCTATACGATCGGAGTCATCGTCACCGTGTTGAACCTGATGTTGCTCTGGAGCTGCCTGTAACACACGGCGCATCCTGAAAGCCCCGGTTTCTCTGCGGAACCGGGGCTTTCAAATGCATTACACCGTACGGATTTACAGTATCGCACCCTGTCCGCCGGACTTGTCCCTACTATTTCACCGGAGTCAGCCGGGCGACAAATCCTCCGCCCACATTCAAACCGACAGAAAGTCTTCCTGCCCGCGTCGTCTCCGAAGTATGTTGTTTCAATGCCTGCTGCGAAGCAGGATCGTCACTGAGCATATCGCAGCGATACCCACCATCGCCCAGGAATGTCAAATCGACCGCAGCCTGTGCCCCTGCCGCCGAATTGCAGATCCCGGCAACGAACCAGACATCGCCTTTCCGGCGTGCAAACAAAGCCATTTGCCCGATCTCGCTGCCCGGAAGCACGATCGTCTCGTCCCAAACGGCCGGAATGGATTTAACCATATCGCAGGCAGGATTCGCGAGCAATTGTTCGGGATCCACGCCGTAACAGAGGAACGGGGAGGTAAAAATTACAGCCGTGGCGACCTGGTGGCACCAGGAAGTCTCACTCAACCGCTTCGGACTGAAGGTCACCGGGGTAAAGTCGGCCGGTCCGGCCAGATACCGGGTAAACGGCAGAATCGTATTGTGGGTAGCCCAGGGCCCGCGAATCTCCAAACCGCGAATTCCTTCGCGCGTCAACTCGTTGGGAAACGTCCGGTTCAGGCCCGTCGGTTTGTCCGCACCGTGAAAATCAACCATCAGTTGGTATTTCGCAGCCTCTTTCAGCGCATCTTCATAGAACCGCACCACCTGTTGCGACTCGTCGTAGAAATAGTCGATCTTCACACCGGCGACACCCGTTTCCCTGCATTTTTTCAGGAATGCCTGCAAGCGTTCGGGGGTCTGGATTCCATCGACACCCCGGTCGTCGGGATAGGCTTTCCACACCCATATTTTAACACCCAGCGGGGCTGAGTAGTCGACCAGTTCCCGGATCATATCCCAGGAATCCCTGCCCTGACCTTTCCAGTTGCTCCAACCGGCGTCGACCAGGTTATACTCGAATCCTAGTTCACCCGCCCATTTCGAAAAACGCTTCATATTGTCGAAACTGACCGGCCCGTTATCGGCGAGCCAACTCCAAAGAGCCCGCCCGGGACGAACCCAATCGGCCCCGCAGCCATTCCCTTCACCGCATCCCCGAACCGACAACGGGAAAAGCCCGGGATCGGGTGCCGCCGAGACATCGCCGATAATCCCGCTGTTGACCAGCGTGTTGAGGTCACCGATCAGGACGATCCTCCACGGAGTCGTCAACTCGCCGTCCGCCCCGCATGCCAGGCGGGTTTCTCCGGCCAGTTTCGCCCGCAATGTGCGGCGGTTAGGAGTCACTTCCAGTCCCATACCGGCAAAATCGGTCAATCCCCCCTCGGTAATCGAAGCGTAAAGGCCCTGGGGTTGATATTTCACCGTCAGGGGCGGTCCGAACGTCAATCCAACCGGCAATGTGTCGACCAACCGTTCTACATTTTCATTCTCATAATAGCTCACGTTATCCTGTCCCCAGGTAATCACCCCCTGCGGCAATGTAAACGTAGTGCTGTCATTCAACACATACTCGCCCTCGCCCGGAGCGATCCGGTATCGGAACGCCACGCCATCGTTGTACACCCGTACATCTACAAAGAAATCACGGGTCCCTGCAATCCGGAACCCGGTAGAGGTATAATCCACCCGGGAACAATCATGAATCCCGCAAACCGGGAAAGAGTCCTGAACCCGACGGGTAGCGAGCCTTTCAATTTTAGAAACCGCCGACCCCAGCAGCGTACTGTCCACAGACCATTGCAGGACAGAGGAGTCCAGCACTACCGTCCCCTCTTCGGCGACCGTATAGCCCAAGTGTCCATCGGCTACATACACCTGCATCGCAACAGTTCCGTCCGGGGAAACAACCCGCTGATCCTTCCCGCCGGGCTGCCCGCACGAAATCAAAAACACGCCCCACAGCAGGGCGTAACACATCACTCGTTTTTTCATTAGGGTAATAGATTATCCGTGTATACTCCGTTGAGTATAAAGATAATCAAAATACGACAGAAAATACAGGTTTTTCACCCACGCTTATTCCACATCCCCCTGATCGATCATATTGTTCAGAAGCGCGTAAACGGTCAGACCCGAAACGGACTTGATGCCGGTTTTACGGGCGATATTTTTACGGTGGGATATGACCGTATGGATCGAGATGTTATAACGATCGGCAATCTCCTTATTGGTCATGCCGCGTGCCACGGCAACCAGAATTTCGTTCTCCCGGTCGGAAAGTTCGTAGTTTTCAGGAATGCCGGCATGTTCATCGCGGCTTTCGATCGCCTTGCGCAGTTTGCGGACGATTTGCGCGGGTTCATCGTAAAGATGAACCGAACCGTCGTACTGCCGAAGTGCTTCATCGTCGATCAGTCCGGTCAACACAGCCACGAGCACAGCTTCGTGCAGGCAGGGAATTACCCCGCGCACGGATGTCCGTTTCTGGTAATCGAACAGGCAGGGATCGACTAGCACTGCATCGGGTGAAAGCAACGTCAGCCGCTCGGTACAATGTCCCAGGTCAGGCAGTGTGTCGATCACCTCGAACTCCGGATACCGCGACAAAATCTCCCGGATTCCGCGCGCCACGATGGCCGAAGGCTCAATCAACAGAATACGGTGTCGGACGGTCTCAGCCATGGTTTTCCTCCAGTTGCATCACGTAAGGTACGAGCACTTTATCTTCGATGAGCGCATGGCGTCCCAGATCGTCCTCAAGCAGAAAAACGTTAAACAGCGTGCGGTTGAGCTCTTCGGCGGGAACTTCGCCCGGCAGGTACTTGATCAGGATATTTTTCAGGTCTTCGAGCTTATCTTCGATATTGCTGTGGTTCTCTTCGAACTGCTCGATGCTGTAACCTTCGGTATGGACTCCGTGTATCAATCCGCGGATATAGGGGAATACCGTCTGCTCCTCATATTCGAAATGGGCCTCCACCTCATTGCGGTAATCGTTGAAAAAACGGTCGAGAATACGGGCCGACGAAGTCCCGGGCCCCTCTTCCAGCGACGAAAGGTTCTCCCTGATCTCGGGAATGCGTTGCTCGAGATAGTATTTGTGCGAGTTCTGCAAGAAAAGCACAATATCTTCAACATCTATCCCTTTAAACATCGCCGTATCGGGCAAAAAATCGTCGAACGTACTGATGTTGCAAACGAGCAGGAACAACTCCATCGAGACGCCCTGCGCACGGCACACCTCGGCGACGCTTTTGTCGCCGAAACCGAGGTGGATTCCGAATCGCGGCAACACCCGCAGCAAACGGTAATTGGCCTGTATCAGGTCGGACATCTTCATACCTCCTGAAAAAAGGAGCTGTTTCATAAGGCTCGGTTTTCTGCAAATATCAGATAAATTATCGGAACCGCCAATCGCGGCACCTCTCGGCCCCAATCTTTTCATCGCTTCATTAATCGTCTGTCAGGAGTAAACAGAATACCGTTTATCGGCAACCCGGCAACATCTCCAGGAATTACGTTTTCGCTACTTTACCTTACAAAGGTAATATACATCATCCGAATCGACCATCCCCAAAAATAGGGATTCGCAGGGAAGCTTTTCATCATTTGTCGGGATTGCGGACGCCGGTCAAATACCTCACCTTTGCATCCGTAAGCCAATAACCATAAAACGGGCGATGCCCCTGCTTTGCTTCCGGTACGGCAGGGGTATCGTTGTTAAGCAGATTTACCCTCTCAAGCCGATAATTTCAAACCCGATAAAACAGATTCCATGAAAAGAAACTACATGGCCGCCGTAGCGCTGCTGGCGATCGTAAGCTGCACAGCCGTCAGTTGCGGCTCCGGCACATCGAAACAAGGTCAAAGCGCCCCAGCCGCCCACGCGACCGCAAACAGTACCGTCCTCGAAGTAGACAGCCTGCTGAAAAACGCCGAAACGCTCGTCGGTCAACCCGTCGTTGTCGAAGGCGTCTGCACGCATATCTGCCAGCACGGCGGAGGCAAAATTTTCCTGATGGGCAGCGACGACACGCAGACGATCCGTATCGACGCGGGAGAAAAAGTGGGTAAATTCACGCCCGAAACGGTCAACAGCCTCGTCCGCATCAACGGTACGCTCAACGAAGAGCGGATCGACGAAGCTTTCCTGTCCCAGTGGGAAGCACAGGCAAAAGCACAGCATGGCACTGCCGGATCATCCTGCGAAAGCGACCAGAAGGCCCGCGGCGAAACCCCGGTCAACAGCGTCGAAGAGCGAATCTCGAATTTCCGCAAGCGCATCGCCGAGCGCCAGGCCAAAGAGGGCAAGAACTACCTGTCGTTCTATTCGGTTACGGCCGACAGTTATGAAATCCTTTAAGCGATGCGATCCGGAAAATTCGGTTCCTTTTTTCGCAGGTGGAGCCGTACCATCCACCGCGAGTTATCTTTCTTCTTCGGCGGAGTGGTGCTGATTTACGCGATATCGGGCTTCCTGCTCAACCACAAGCGCGACTTCAACGCCGAATACGACATCACCCGCAAAGAGTTCCGCGTCGAGAGTATGCCGCAATCCCGCACGGGATGGAACAAAGCTTATGTACTCTCGCTGCTCGGACCGCTGAACGAGACGGATAACTATACAAAACACTACTTCCCGTCGGCTTCGCAGGTAAAAGTTTTCCTCAAAGGCGGATCGTCGTTGGTAATCGATACCGGAAGCGGAGAAGCACTGTACGAATCGGTACGCAAACGTCCGTTGTGGAGCGGGCTCAACCGCCTGCATTACAATCCCGGACGTTGGTGGACCACCTTTTCCGACATCTTCGCCTTCTCGCTGATCCTCATTACGCTCACCGGGCTGGTGATGCTCAAGGGGCCTAAAGGTTTTTGGGGCCGCGGCGGTATCGAATTTCTGGCGGGTATACTGATCCCCATCGCATTCCTGGTTTTCATGTAACGATGTTCATACCTGAATAAAGTTGGTTGTATGTATTAGTTAGTTTAGTTTAGTTCTTTTTCTTTCAGTTTCAAGTATCACTCAGTTTCAAATGCGGCAGCGGCCGCAGAGGCGGGCCTTTCGGGACCCGCCTTTTTGTACCTGTATTCCGGCAAATTATTCCGACAAACGGAGTCAGTCCTATTTCAGGATACAGATAAAATCCGGTTCCTGTGCATGAAATCAATACAAGCCCCCAGGGTACGAATCCTGTTCCCCTGTCAACAAGACAAACAAAACAAACCTCTCCTACCGTCTATAAATTGCCTCCCTGCAGCGGATTTACACAATTATAGATGCACACGCCATATAGACTGCATACGCCCGATCATGCAAAAAGGGAACCCCAACGGGACTCCCTTTTGCATATAAATATACCGGGTAAAGACACCCTGATCGGCTCAGGCAGGTTACTTGTCACCGGCGGATCACCATCAACGGGACGAACAGGAAGAGTCCCAGTAGGACTATCCCGGCGGCAGGCAGCCATGCGCGACGCAAGTGACGTCGCCGCACAATCAGGTAGACAACCGCCAACAGCACATTCAGCAACAGCGCGCAGGCAGAGAATCTACCCAGGCGCGGATAAACGTACTGATCGTCATAGGACGTAAAGCTCAGATCGAACGGGAACAGCCATTCGGCAACGCGCTGCCTCACTCCTTCCGCAGCGGGATAGGTCAACGTATCGCAAAGCGAGTAATCATCGGCGTCGACGGCATAATACCGGGTTCCTTCCTCACCGGAGATACTCACCGTCCAGTTGAACAGGTCGGCAACGATCATGATGTTTTCACTGCGCGGATCGAAATGTCCGACCGGCAACTGTTTCAGTTCATAGCCCGGATTGGTCAGCACATAAAAGTTATGCGCCTCGTCCGAAAGAAAAGCATAGCTCCGGCGGTTCGAAAACTCGGTAATGAAAATATCGGCGATCCGGACGCTGTCCGGCAAATCGACCCGGCGCACATACGGACGTCCCCGCAATTGCTTGAAGTGATACAGGCCGCCTTTCCCGTCCAGCAACATATACCCCTCGTCATACTCTTTACGCGTGGTCGGGTTACCCGACACGCAGGCGGCCGGAAATTCGAATCCTTTGGCCTGGAGCGCACGGGTGAAAAGGTCGCTTTTCCGGTCATTGACCCGATTGGTCGCCATATCGATAAACTCAATGCGGTCATGGATGCGGAACACATCGGGAGGCATCTGCAATTCGACGCGGCCCGACATGGCTTCGAGCAGCGGATAGAGCTCCGGCTTCACTTTGTTGATATCCGACGGAGAGTTGCGGAAATAAAAACTCTGCATCGAAACCGTTTGCGGAGTAAGCGCCACGCCGCGCAACGTATCGGGCTGACGGCCGTCGGAGAGCAACTGCCGGTAGTAAAACAACGGCAGGATGCTGTCGAATTCCCGGTCCGTATAGGTCTTGCCGGACGCATCGTGCCGCACGATCTCGCCATCGTTGAAATCAATCGACGCGAAACTCTCCGTCACGCAACTGTATAGGGTAAAAGGCGTCCTGTCCGGACGGACGGTCAGGAACCGGTAGGTCCACGGCAACAGCCACGCCAACAGTACCACAGCGGTAAAGAAGAGGATTATCTTGCTTAAACGTATCATAAATTCAATGGGTTAAAATCTTTTCAACAAAAGCAGCCGTTTCAAAGCCCGGCAGCACCGGCGCCGGATCAGTCCTGGCATCCCTCCTTGAAACGGGACACCGAAAGTTGGGGCAGCAGCATCGCCGCCGCCGTGTACACCACGAGCCAGGGCAAAAAGCAATTGTACGCTTCCGGCACAGAGGAAAGGAAAAAGATCCGCACTACGCCCACCGCAATCAGCAGGTCGATAATCCTGCGGCGCCAGGTCGGTTCGAGGCAAATCCACGCCGCAAAGAGATAGCCCGTAATGCCGCACAGGTACCACGGCAACGATGTGAGCAGGATACGCGCTACCAGCTCGGGAGCCAGAATGCTTTGCAAATAGGCCCACAACGTCAGATAGTTCAACACGAAGATAATCCCGAGCTGTACGAGACCGGCTGCGAGCATCAAGCCGATCATGCTCCGTTGCGGATAAGGCAGGTGCAGCGTCAATTTCAGCCGCTTCTGCTGGATTTCGGGCACAAACTGCACCAGGGCGAGCAATACCCCTATCGCCAGCGGCACATAGGTCAGCAATTCGATAAAGACCGTCTCGCGCGAAAGTAGTATTTCCCACAGGTGTTCCACTCCTTTGAAGCCGATCACCCGCTGCAACTGCAGCAACGCATAGATCACGAAAACGGAAGAGACGATCAGGGCCAGCCAGAAATAACGGTGCGTCTTGATCCACTCCTTATAAAAGATCGCTTTTTTCATATTTTTCTACGGTTTCTAGTTGTTTGAGGTGAACCTCAGTATTTGCCGGTCAGCCCGATAAAGGCATCCTCCAGGTTCATTTTTTCGGACTTCAGATCGCTGTAAGCGATACCGCTCCGGGTCAGCCATCCGCCCACATAAGCTTCGTCTGCGAACGAATAAGTCTCGCCGCTGCCGCGGATAACCGCGCTGTGATACAGTTTCCCGTCCACGGGAAGCGTTTCGGGCGCACCGGCTTCGAGCCGGAACGTATAACGGCGGAACGTATCGAGCAGCTGCGGCACCGGTTTCTGGATCAGGATACTCCCGTAATCCATGATGATGCAGTCGTCGATCAGCCGTTCCATATCCTGGATGATGTGCGAAGTGAGGAAAATGGTTTTGGCTTCGGCTTTGGCGTACTCCCTCAGGTATTCGATAAAGAGCCGGCGGTAACCGGGATCAAGTCCCATCGAGAAGTCGTCCAACACTAACAATTCGGCGTTCTGTGCCAGGATCAGTCCGAGGGCTACCTGCGAACGCTGGCCGCACGACATCCGGGCAATACGCTGTTTTGGAGCGATCTTCAACTTGCGGATCAGTTCGTAATAAGCTTCCCGGTTCCAGGCCGGATAGAAAGCCGAATAGTAACGTTCGATCTCCTCGACGGTCATGAATGCATACTGCACGTGTCCTTCGATCAGCAAAGCGATACGCCGCCGCGTCAGCGGGTCCATACGCTGTATATCCTCGCCGAAAATCAGGCACTCGCCCGAACGCGGCTGCAAATAACCGCTCAGGATGTTGATCGTCGTGGTCTTGCCTGTACCGTTTTTACCCAGCAGCCCCAGGATCCGGCCCCGCGGAACGCTGAAACTCAGGTTCTCGTAGATCATCCGGCTACCGTAATAGTGCGTCAGGTTGCGGCACTCAATGATATTTTCTTCCATGTCAGATTGTGTGATTTGTATTAAAATGCGACGCCGAAAACGATCCGGGCATAGTCGGAACGGTTGCCGTCGGCGAAACTGCCGTGCTGCCAATCGCCCTGTACGTACAGGGCCATCGACGCCCGGGGAAAATCGTAATTCCAGCGAAACGAAGCGCCGTAAAGGGTCATATCGGCGCTCAAATGGCCGAAATTCCGCTGCATCATCTGCCCGATCGAACCGTCCATGTCCAGTCCGTCCAATTTAAGCTCCGCAGTCCGGTTCGCCAAATAATCGGCCGACACCGACAGGTGCAATACCGAGCGACGCAGCCGTTTTTCGACGGTCAACCCGCCGCCGCAGCCGACCTTTCCGAACTGCATTTTGCGCGACGGGCTCAGGTAAGTGGCCTCGAAGTCGTAATAACGTCCCCTCGGCTCCGCATAAAACGACCAGCCGCGCATCTCCTCGAAGCCCCACAGCGCCGACAGCACCAGGTCGGTCCGGTTGTTACGGTACTGCTCTACCGCACCCAATTTCGGATAATTCTGGCTGCCAGAAGCGTCCCCGTAGATATATTCTGTTCCTAACCGTTTCGCATAATTGCCGGACAGTTTTATACCCCAGTGATGGATTCCGCTCTGTCCCTGCCATCCCAGCGCAGCGTCCAGTTCCCTTTCCGTCAACCGCGTCAACGGAAGTTCCTGATAATCATGAAGAATTCGACGTACTGCCCAGTCGAAATATTGTATCGAAACAAATACGCCGTTCCTATCCCGCGGAAACAACTCCACCCCGGCCCCATAAGACCTGCCGCTAAAATTAACGGAACTGCCGTCTTTCCCCGTCGAGAACCGTGTACTGTACATACCCAATCCGAGCATCTGATATATTTTGGGACCGCCCAACGGAGCTAAAAAACTCATTTCGCTCTTTTGCCGGTAAACGCGTAAATGAACCGAAGCGCCCAAACTGTAACGGCCCCCCAACGAAAGAGTCGCCCCGGTAGCAAGATTCAGGTCAGAAACTACGTTGCGCGGACGTGGATCGCGTTTGCGGTATTCGATCTCGGCACGGTAATCGGCATAAATGCCCCATGCTATACGCCCGAATTCACGCGCGAAACCACCCGAAAACGTATAGCGTTCCGAAAGCAGGTTACCCCCGACCGAATCGGCCCAGACATATGGGTATAGCAGTTCGAAATCGGCATTTTCGTTCCATTCCGTATGCATTGTCCGTCCAACGCGGTATCCGGCCCCTCCCCAGAGCGTATTACGATCGCGGCGGATATACGAGTCCGCATCGAATGCGGCATACCGGTTGCCGCGTCCCTGCTGCATCACCACTGCATCGTCCTCCTGACTATAAGTGCCTGAAAGCCCTATCGTCGTCAGCGACGAATGGTAACGATAAACCTGTGCGGCCGGATTGCTGTACACTTCATGCCTAAAATGCCCCGCAGGAGAAAGACGCTCGCCGAGGCCAACGACCACGGACGAGCTGTCTTTCTGTACTCCCTGCGCGGACATTCCTGCACAAAGGCTTAACAATGCTAATGTGCAACGAAAAGTCATCTTCGGGTCTATCAATATTTTTTATTGCAACATAGAAGGTGTCGTGTGCGGAGTAAAGTCCTGGGTAGAATTGTTCGTATCCTGCAATTTACCATTGGAACCTGTTTTCCGGACAACAGCCGTGTTATACCGATTTTTATCGCTGTTATTCTCTGCGCACCACGTCCAACCGGCATCGAGAGACGGATCAATTACCAACCACTGGAATTCGTCACGCGGCGCACAACCGACGGCATCGACAATCCATGCGTTGGGCACTTTATACGTTTCAGTGGTCATCTCCCTCGAGAAATCGCCGAACGTGAACGTGTATGTAGCCGTATATTTATTATTCAGCAGAAAATCCTCTTTCGTACCCTGCATTCTCGCAATTGCGACAGTCATACTCCCTCTATTATGAAAATCACTTACAGTCAACGAGTTGGAATACCACTTATCAAGATTCGGCACAGTCGGACCATCGGTATCGGGGTAGATGGTTCCGGCCGCATCGTCATCGAAAAATTCGAAGTCAGCCTTGCTCAGGTCGAACGAACGGGAATTATATTCCCTGTGGTCGATACCCATCATGGCAATCACCAACTCCTCGCCCGGCTGCACCGGAACATCCTTGCCCGTACCCGGAATCATAAACACCCATGAAACGGAGAAGAAATCTTTCATGATGTCCGGAGTGTAATCATACTTGAGCACCGGAGAAAACTCCGATTCCATGATTGCCAAGCTGTCGGCATAGAGAATCTGGTCGGAATTATTGCGAATTTTGATATAATGGTCATCGTTATACCAGTCGCCTTCCACATCTGTCAATGTCCCGGTAAAGAAGATTTCGGAAATCACAAAACCCTCAGACGGCGTATAGAAATTCGTTTGCGATTCCGGTACCGTTGCACTTTCACCGGCAATGGCTACAGATTCCCGAAGCGCCCGGAAACCGGAAGTAACTTTGCTTCCATCGTCCGCCGTATAAGTCAGCGTACCCTCGACACTAATTTTGTAAAGGCCTTCCGGCACGGTCGCCGAAACTGTCAGCACTGTAGCTTTGGTAGCCGAAGTAACTGCGCCTTTATACGTCGTACTGGTATTGATATTGGTAAACAGGGCCGTAACATCCGAAACGGTACCGTCACTTGCCGTTTCAGGCAGTGTGAGTGTCCAACTCACCACACTTTCCGGAATACCGGGTTCGTCGTCTTTACAGGAAGTCAGGATCAACGCTGCGGAAACCAATAGCAGCGCTCCGAAAATTCTGGTCATTTTTTTCATAATTCGTTGTTTATTTATGGGTTTATAATCGATTATTTACAGGTATTGCCTCAATTTCTATAACCTCACAGGTTAAAATTGATCTCCATGCCGAAATAGGGCATTGGGGTTGTTTGACGGACAAGAACCCCGTTGGAACCTCTGTATTCGTGCCAGTAAGAGTACAGTTGGTTGACGAAAAAAGCTAGTTCAATACGCTCTTTATAAAATTCTTTGGTCACTTTCAGGTTTACCCCGACATTGAAAGGTTCCATAATCCTCACGTAAAAATTTGATTCGGGATAGGTAATGATCAGCCATTGAAGGTACATATCGTTTTGCGCCTCTTCCACATTAAAGGGGTGCCTCACTCCGTTCAGGTCGACATATTCATCGGGAATCCCGGTCTGACGCAAAGCCTGCTGCCGGTATAGCCACATGCATTCAATCGCGGCGGAAAAACCGAGTTTAAGCCGGGGCAAATAGGTATCGAACAGGAAACGGGTATTAAAAGAACGTCTCGTATAGCCCTTTGGATCATTGTAATACCCCAGATAAGGCAATGCCTGGCCGCCAAGATTGACCGAAGGCCTGTACCAATAAGGCTGGCTTTCGCTGTATAGGGTGCGAAACCAAGCTCCATCGATGGTTATGCGCGTACGCAATGCCGGGATACGCTTACTGGTAAACGAATACTCAACGCCTTCCTTAAAAATGCGCGTCCCATTCGCGTAAACGCCATATGTTCCAAAAGCCGTTATATCCTTATAAGGAAGATTTTCGAGCTGCGGCGGAGCGGTCAGGGTGCCTGGATCAATGCCTGAGGCATCATACTGACGGTAATTCATAATCTGGTATTGCGACATGTTCCGAAATCCCGTTGTCAGGTTCTCCCGGAAATAAGTCACGGTAAACCTGTTTTCCCCATAAGAGATATCCCCGCGTATCTCCCATTTAAAATTGCGTGCTGCCTGCAAATCGTAATTGGTCGGATCGACCACGTAAGTTTTCAGGTTCAACCGCCTGTAAGCGGGATTTGAGTGGTAATAGTTCAATTGCTGCCAGTCGTAATAAATCAGGTCCGGATACAGGTAAGTCAGCGACGGAGTCATCGTGTGCCAGCCTGCCCCACCGCCAATCTCGAACTGCAACGGCCGGTCCGCCACCATCAGCCGGGGAAACGACCAGCGCAGATTGACGCGTGGATCGAAAAAGAATTTGCCGTGCAGGGCATAGCTGTCCGCAAGATTCAACATGGTCGAAGCACGCAATCCGGCCTGCACCTCGAGTTTGTGGCGGGCAATGGGGATAATGCTGCGGTCCTCGACAAAAAGGGAAAAATCGTGCCCGGCCGGAATATCATAATAAGGCCGCGGCCGCGTAGACATTCCGGGAGAAAGAGGATAAAGCGGATCGTAAATCTGTCCGCGGCCGTAATTCTTATTCATCTGCCAGTCGACTCCCACCAGCATATTGTGCTGCGCGCGCGCTCCGTGAGTACCGAAACGTGCGGACAATTTGGAGAAGGTAGTAAACGGCAAACTTTCCGATCCTCCGGTCGCTATATACTGCGAAGTCAACCATGTTCCGTCATGCACCCCTTCCTCTGTCGTGAGCGGAGGCGTAGGCCGCACACCCGAAAGAGAGATGTATCGTGTCCGATCTATCACATCCTTTTGCAGACTGACCGATGTATTCAGTTCCAACGAACGAAAAAAAACCCCTTTATTGCTGGCCCACAACAGGTTATTGGTCAGAGCATACCGGTTATAACTCGATTTATAAGTATCCACGTCGTGATAATTGACATCCGGATCGAGTTTCATGTTATCGAATGATCCTCCGTAATCCAGATTGACCGCATAAGTCAACACTCCTGATCCGCATTCCCATTTTTTGGAAAGCCGGGCCGACATGTTGAAACGTTTGTAGTTTTCCAATGGAGTCCGGGGATCGATCTTCGAATCCAAAAAATCGACGCCGACATTAAGCGTCAATTTGCGTTTTTCCCACTCAAAACCTTTACCTACATAAATCAGTTTACCGTATGAATCAGCTTTAAAGCGGGCGTTGAGCTTATTGCCTCCTTTGCGGCGTTCGATCTTAATCAAACCGCTTGTCAGATCACCGTATTCGACTGAAGGAATACCGCGGACTACCTCAACATGCTCGATCTCATCGGTCGGAATAGTCCGCATATCCACTCCTCTGCCGGTCGTATTCCGATTTTCAACATACTTGTTGTCACCTCCCGCGAGATACGACATATTGGCTTTAGTATTGATCGGTACACCGTCCATCAGGAACGAAGTGCCCAGCGACGAGATATCATAATCGGTACTGCTTCCATCCGTCTGGATTCCAGATCCCGCCTCCCTCAGGCGGATCAGGTTGGCAGCACCCATATTGGGAACCGTCGAACGTTCGCCCGGCAGCAACGATACCAGATCGGCAAAGCTCGACGGCTGCAGGTGCTCCATGGCCTGACGGTCGATCTTGGACGAGCTGGTCATCCCCCTGGACTCGGAAGCCGTCACCACCACCTCATCCAGATTTACGGCATCGGGTTCAAGGAGAGCCAGCCACGTAAAACTATCGTCCACAGGGATAACCTGCGTATAAGGTTTGTACCCTAAGAAAGTAACCCGTAATTTATAGCGTCCTGCCGCGACACGCTCGAACCGGCAAATACCCTGGTCGTCGCAGCTTCCCGACAGTATCCGCCCGTCGGATTCGCATGTAAGCAACACGGCGGCGAATCCGACGGGCAAATCCGTCTGGTGATTTTGTGCCTGTATGGCAACCGTATACAAACCCGCCCGGGATTCCTGCTGTTGTCCCCGAACCGGGAAGACCAACAGCATCATACAGTATAACAGGGTCAGTATCCGAACGCTTTTCAACACTTTTTCCGATTTTGCACGGGGCAAAAGTACGGGATGCCGTCAGGTGCCGAAATCCCCAAATATGGCTAATTCGGAGCCCGAGTATCCCCATAGGTGAGGATGCTCCGTTTTACAGCACTGTCATTCAATTCAATTCAATCCATTTTATATAACACTATCCGACATTCAATGATTCGCCAATAGCAGGCACCATGTGTCGGAACACCGATATAGGGTCCTGCATACCGCGCCTGAACTATACTCCTCCTGCCCCCCATCCTCATTTTCAGCTATAAAACGACTCAAAATCCCTATTTTTGAGGACGGATGGTTTCCGCCAATCGCTATAATTTTGGGGCGTAAAATATAAAATGGAGAAAACATACGTGCTCCACAGCCAAATCCCCAACTATTATCACACGATGAAATACCTCTACCATTACCTTTTTCTTACAACCAGCTTAATTTTGCTGGGCAGCTGCACCAAGGACACCCTTCCCGGCACGGACACGACAACGCCTCCTTCCCTCGAAACCGATACGGGAGCAGAGGCTTTCGAAGGATGGATCCGGGTCAAATTCAAATCCGGCAACGATGAAATCGCCCCCGTTGTGACCAAAAGCGGCGCGCTCTCCACAGGTCTGGCTTCTGTCGACAATGCCGCACTGGCACTCGGAGCCAGGCAGATGAAAAGGGTCTTCCCACCCGCCGGACGCTTCGAGGAGCGTACCCGCAAGGAAGGACTGCACCTGTGGTACGACCTCTATTTCGACGAGAGTATTCCCGTAAGCAAGGCCGTCTCGGATTTTCGGCAATTGCCGGAAGTGGCGGTCGCCGAACCGATCTATAAGGCCAGTCTGATCCACTCCTCGGCTCCCGTCGAGGTTTCGGAAACAACGACGATATCCAGAGCCTCGCAAAACGCGCCTTATAACGATCCCCTGCTATCGAACCAGTGGCATTACGACAACGACGGCACCCTTCCCGATGCGCTTGCGGGAGCCGATATCAACCTGTTCCGGGCCTGGGAAATTACACAGGGTTCCCCGGAGGTTATCGTAGCCGTCGTGGACGGAGGCGTGGATTATGCCCACGAAGACTTGCAGGGCAATGTGGTCAATCCGGCGGAGCTGAACGGACAGCCCGGTATAGACGACGACGGAAACGGCTACATCGACGATTTTTACGGCTGGAATTTCATCGAAGACAACAACCAAATCGAGGTGGACAACCACGGTACCCATGTGGCCGGTACGATAGCTGCCGAAAACAACAACGGCATCGGAGTCTGCGGTGTGGCCGGCGGGCACGGCAACCATACCGGCACGCGAATCATCAGCTGCCAGATTTTCGGCACCCGGAACGGACAGGAGGTTTCGGGCAATTCGGCCCCGGCGATCAAATACGCCGCAGATGCCGGAGCGGTTATCTGCCAGAACAGCTGGGGTTATACCAACGCCACGAGCATGCCCCGCTCGGACCAGGAGGCGATCGAATACTTCATCAAATACGCCGGGACCGACGAAAACGGGAACCAGACCGGCCCGATGAAGGGCGGCATCGTGATTTTCGCGGCAGGCAACGAAGACCTCGACTACAAGACCTATCCGGCCTGTTACGAAAACGTCCTTTCGGTGGCGGCCATCGCCCCTGACTTCACCAAAAGCTGGTACTCCAACTATGCAGACTGGGTCGATATAGCGGCCCCGGGCGGCACTTATACCAGCGGCGGCAAGTATGCCACCGAATGCGCCGTTTACAGTACCATTACGAACAACAAATACGGTTACCTGCAGGGAACGTCGATGGCTTGCCCGCATGTATCGGGGATAGCCGCGCTAATCGTTTCGAAATTCGCTGCTCCCGGTTTCACCCCCGATCAGGTATGGGCGCATCTGACCAAACGCACCAGGGCGATCGGGCTCTACAACCCGTCTTATTTGAACAAACTCGGATCGGGGCTGGCCGATGCATACATGGCCCTGGCCGAAGACCAGGGAATAGCCCCGGAGAAAGTAGCCCGCCTCGAATGCAGCCAAACAGCCGGGGCTATGGCCGTTACCTGGCCCGTATCGGCCGATGAGGACGACGGTACGGCGGATCACTACCTGCTCTACTGGAATACCGTTCCGCTGGAAAACTTTGACCCCGATAATCCGCCCGCAGGTACCCAATCGGCCTCTGTTCCCGGGACGCGGAACCTGCAACCCGGAGAATCGATGTCGCATACACTGACCGGAATTGCAGGAGAGACCCGCTATTACGTAGCGATCATTGCTTCCGACGCATGGGGCAACCGCTCGGCCGCAACGACGACTTCAGTCGTCACACCGGTCAACGAACCGCCCGTCATCACGCGAGAAAGCGGAAACGGGATCATTGCGGTCGGATACAACCAGACCCGAAGCGTCACTTTCCGGTTATTCGATCCGGAAGGATACGGTTGCACGTACACGCTGGACGATCCTTCAGGCAGTTCCACGTCGAAAGAGGAGAACGGACGCGTACGCATCACGATCACCAATTACAAACGTCCCCCCGGCACCTATACGATGCGGCTGACCGCTACGGACCTGGGGGGAGCCGTTACCACACTCGACATTCCGTTAACGCTGGAAGCCAACCAACCCCCGCAGCTCACCGCTCCGCTGGAGAATGTCTATTTCAGCTCTTTACAGGAGGTGCAAACCCTCTATTTTTCATCGAATTTTTCCGATGAACGGGGTGCCGCTGCCATTACATACACGCTCGATTATGACAACCAGGCGCTCTATATCACCCCGCAAAACAGAGGTTTCAAAATCGCTCCGCTGAGGTACGGACCTGCCGAAGTGACTGTCACGGCACGCGACGAAGAGGGACTCACGAGCACCGCCTCATTTCAGGTTATGTCCCGCGACTATACCCGCGAAGTGGATCTCTATCCGAATCCCGTACAGGATAAACTCTCGATCCGCATGGGTAAGGAGGTTTCGGGTGAGATTCGCATACGGGCCGTCGCTCCCTCCGGACAGATCGTCTGGGACGGACAGGCCGCCATTTCGCCGTTCGCGCCCGCTTCGGTCGACCTTTCCGCACTGAGCGGCGGCAGCTATACGCTTTGGATCGAATACCAGAGCTCCAAAATTTCCCGGAATATCATCAAATTGTAACCTGACAAAACAGACCCGACGACAATGACCCGATCGATCTTCATACCCGGTATCACCTTATTGACAACTCTCTTGTGTACACTACCCGCACCGGCCCAAACAGGCAGCGGTTCGTTCCTGGAAATCGTTCCCGACGCACCGAGCGCCGGTATGGGCGGAACCGGAACGGCTTTACCGGCAAACGCCTTTTCTGTTTTCCACAATCCGGCCCAAACTCCGCTGACGGAGAAACAGGGGGAAGTAGGCTACAACATCGCCCCCTGGCTGCGCGACCTGGGGACAGGCCGAATCCAGCATACAGTCGGGGGATTTTACCGCCTCGGTGACAAGCAGGCCCTTTCGGCCGGTGTCCGGCTGCTGACCCTGCCGTCGAGCGACCTGACCGATGATTACGGGAACCTGCTCCGTACCACGCATCCGTACGATCTCTCCGTAAACGTCGGCTATTCCCGCACGGTAGCCCGCAATCTGGCCGTAGGGGCAACGGTCGGGTATATCCGTTCGTCGCTTGGTGAAAACCTCTCGGCAAACGGAGTAGCATTCGATGCAGGCGCCTATTACCGGCACGCGATCAGGGGATTGGGTGGCGAATCGAATTGGGCGCTGGGGCTCACCCTCGACAATATGGGAACGGCTCTCGATTACGGCGGCGGGAGTGCCCCGCTCCCGTGGAAACTACAACTCGGCGCAGCGGCCACTCTGGAGTTCTCCCCCCGACACAGGCTTGAAGCGACGGCCGAAGGAGGTTACCGCTTCCGGCCTTCCGGCAACCGGAGTTTAAGCGGAGGCGTGGGTGCCGGTTATACCTTCGCCCGGCTGGCCACGGTACGGGCCGGTTATCATTTCGGCGACCAGGAGAAGGGAGACCCCCGGTACACGTCCTTCGGATGCGGTATCCATTTCTATCATTTCCATCTGGATGCCGCCTATTGGCTCAGCGGCACCGACTCCCCGGTACGCAACACCTGGATGCTGTCGCTGCGGATCGACCTGGGGCGGCGAAGCCGGCCGTGATCCCGGTCGCAATACCGATCCCGACGCTCCTACTTGGCGGCACTGATCCAGGTGCGACAGAACGATTCTGGCGGCATATTTGCAGGTTAGCGGTGATTACACACCGGCCGCCCCATGAAAAACGCTTTTACCCAAGAGGTCAACCAACTGCTCGTCAAACTCGGGCTGCATCCCAATGCGGCCGACCTGCTCGACCGCCTCGTAATCATCGTGATTATCCTGCTGATCGCCTGGCTGGCGGATCTGTTCTGCCGCTTCGTGATCGTGGGAGGGATCGGGCACATTATCAAACATACCAAAGCCAAATGGGACGACGTTTTGCTGCATCCCCAGGTACTGCGCAAACTCACCTATCTAATACCGGTACTGATCGTTTACATGCTGCTGCCGCTGGCCCTTTCGGACAAGGCCGAAATCCTCGGCTGGCTCCGCAAGCTCTGCATCATTTACGGCATCGTCGTCGTACTGGTTTTCATCAATATTTTCCTGAAGGTACTTTTCGGCATCTTCCGCAACCAGGAAGCTTTCCGCGACAAACCGCTCAAAGGACTGGTACAGATCATGCAGGTAGGACTGGTCTGTATCGGCATTATCCTGACCATAAGCACCCTGCTCAACATATCGCCGCTGCACCTGCTGGCCGGACTGGGGGCTTCGGCCGCCATCCTGATGCTGATTTTCAAAGATTCGATACTCGGTTTCGTATCCGGCATCCAATTATCCATCAATGACATGCTCCGGGCCGGAGACTGGATCAGCATGCCCAAATACGACGTCGACGGCACCGTCCTCGACGTCTCGCTGACCACCGTCAAGATCGAGAACTTCGACAACACGGTGACCACCATCCCGCCCTACACGCTCACCAGCGATTCGTTCAAAAACTGGCGGGCCATGTCCGAATCGGGCGGACGGAGGGTGATGCGCTCGGTAAACATCGACATCAACAGCGTCCGTTTCTGCACGCCCGAAATGCTGGAAAAATACAAACGCTTCGCGCTGGTACGCGATTACATCGAACAGGAGGAAAACAAGCTGGAGACGCAACGAGCCAAGCTGAACCTCGATCCCGCAACGACATTCGACACACTGCGGCAAAGCAATATCGGCATTTTCCGGGCTTACCTGAACCTCTATCTCAAAAACCTAAAAGTGGTCAACCACGACCTCACCTGCATGGTGCGGCAATTGCAACCCACCGAAACAGGTATCCCGATACAACTCTATTTCTTCTCAAATATCAAGGAGTGGGTCGCTTACGAAGGGGTACAGGCCGACGTATTCGACCATGTAATGAGCGTTATCCGCGAATTCGACCTCTATATCTACCAAGGCTTTTCGGGGCAGGACCTGCAACAATCCATCTCCGGCACAGGTTTCGCAACCGCCCCCGCCCCGTCCCGGAGTAGCGCACCGTCATCCGCTCAGGCGACGGTCACCCCGGCCGATTCTTCCGGAACTTCACCCGCCGAGATATCCCGACCTGCGCCGCCGGAAACGAAATCTCCCTCCTCGTCCGATCCATCTCCCGCACGGACTTAAAACCGGAATAAAATCGTATCTTTGGATAGTGTTAACCCAAAATCCAAAACATATGAACCGACTATTCCCTCCCGTGACCTTACTGGCATTCTGCCTGTGTACCGGCGCTACCGCACAAACGGCAGCAAAGACATCCGCAACACCCTCTCCGAAAACAGCTCCGGCCGTGGTCACTCCCGCCCCCGGCGACGTGCTGATCCCGGCACCGTCCGATGCCCAGGTACTGTTCGACGGCAAAGACCTCGCGCAATGGTGCCGCAAGGACGGTTCGCCCGCGGCATGGACCGTCGAGAACGGCGATATGGTCGTCAAGGCCAAAAGCGGAAATATCCAGACCAAACGCAATTTCGGGGATTGCCAGCTCCATATCGAATGGTGTACGCCCGAAAACGTATCGGACACCGGCCAATTGCGCAGCAACAGCGGAGTTTTCCTGCAAAGCCTTTATGAAGTGCAGATCCTGGACAGCTACCTCAACGACACGTACTGGAACGGACAGGCCGGCAGCATCTACAAGCAATACGCGCCGCTGGTCAACGCAACCAAAGCGCCGGGCCAGTGGAACGTCTACGACATTATCTATACCGCCCCGCGTTTCAACGCCGACGGTTCGCTGCTGTCGGCCGCCCGGATCACCGTCCTGCAAAACGGCGTTCTGGTCCAGAACAACACCACGATCAAAGGCACGACTTTCCTCGAACATCCCGCCTACACCGCACACGGCGATGCTCCGATCATGCTGCAGTACCACGGCAATGCCGTCCGCTTCCGCAACATCTGGATCCGGGAACTGTAGCCCCCGGACAGGGATAAACGTTCCGCGAACGCGTATAATCCAGACCATCACACCCGGCAGGCACCTATGTAATTTTTCACCCCGTTAACCTTCAAACCCGATTTCCGATGAATATCAGGCCGATTGTTTTTTATCTTTTTCTCTTGACCCTGATCCTCACTTTCCCCTGTCTTTCGCAAGCCCAAACCATCGGCGACTACGATGTGGTGTGGCGCTCTCCCTCCTCCGATGCTTCGGGGGCCATGCCGCTGGGCAACGGCGAACTGGGAATCAACCTGTGGGTGGAACCTTCGGGCGACCTGCTGTTCTACCTCTCCCGGACCGATTCGTGGAGTGAAACGGGCCGCCTGCTGAAATTGGGTAAAGTCCGGGTCAGCCTGTCGCCCAATCCGTTTGCAGCGGGTTGCGCTTTCACTCAACGGCTCAACCTCCAACAGGGAACGATCGAAATCACCGGCGAACAGGGAAAAGAGCGGACGAAACTCACGGTCTTTGCCGATCCCGGCGCGCCGGTATTGCACCTGCTCTGCACATCGAGCCGCCCGGTAAATGTCACGGCCACTTCGGAACCGTGGCGCACCGCGCCGTACGACATTCCCAAAGAGGACAGCCTGCTGGGGATCAACTCTGCATGGCCGCGCACAGGTACCTACGATTACACACAGGCGGTAGAATCAGCCGACCAGACCCTGTCCGATCCCGATGCCGTGGTGTGGTACCACCGCAACGAACACTCGACCTATCCGCTGACGCTCGACCTGATGGAACTGCATTCGCTCGCGTCCCGGTTCGACGATCCGCTGCTGCACCGAACTTTCGGGGTGCGGATGAGCGGCGCGGGATTCGTCAAGCGATCGCCGCTGGAGATCGCCACCGTCCGGCCTGTCAAGCATTTCGACCTGCGGCTGGCAACCTGTACCGCACAAACACCCGATATCGCGACCTGGGAACAGCAGCTCCGGGCAACCGAGCGGAGTGCGGCAAACGGCAGGAAGGCTCTCGCAGCCAATCGGCAATGGTGGAAAAATTTCTGGGACAAAAGCTTCATCTTCGTCGAAACGCCGGACATAGACACGGGGTTCCGCATCACACAATCCTATCTGCTGCAAAATTGGATGTCGGCCTGCGGCGGCCGGGGAGCCTATCCGATCAAATTCAACGGGGGTATCTTTACGGTCGACCCGGTCTTTACCGACACGAAAATCAGGGCGAATGCCGATCACCGCAACTGGGGCGGCGACTACTGGTGGCAGAATACCCGGCTGATGTACTACCCGATGCTCGCCTCGGGCGATTTTGAAATGATGCTGCCGCTGTTCAGATTCTATCAGGACCGCCTGGCCTCTTTCCGCACGATTGCAAGCGAATATATGGATGCCGAGGGTGCGGTAATCCCTGAAACGTCGTCGATCTTCGGCCTCTACCGTCCCGGCGACTACGGCTGGGACCGAACCGGACGGCAGAAAGGCGACATCCGGAACATGTATGTCCGCCATGCCTGGAACGGCAGTCTGGAATTGGTATCGATGATGCTCGATTACTACGACTATACGGGCGATACGGCATTCGTCCGGACACGACTGGTTCCGGTAGCCACCGAAGTGCTGCGCTACTTCGACACCAAATTCCCCAAGGATGCCGACGGCACGATCCGCATCACGCCGACCCAGGCGCTCGAAACCTACTGGTACGACATGGTCAACGACCTGCCCTGCGTAGCCGGACTGCACGCCGTGCTGCCCCGGCTGCTGGCGCTGCCGCACGGAACGGCCGCCCTTCCGGAGCAGGCCCGCTGGAACCGGATGCAACGGCAACTGCCGCCGATGCCCGTTGAAATACGCGACGGACAAAAGCGATTCGCCCCGGCCGAACAGTACGACCCGAAAAAGAACAATACGGAAGTACCGGAGCTTTACGGCGTCTTCCCGTTCGACCTATGCAATTTCACCACGCCCGACGCACAAATCGGAATCGACACCTACAACGCCCGTACCGAACGCGGTTTCTACGGTTGGCGGCAGGACGGCCAGATGGCCGCCCTGCTCGGGCTGACCGAGCAAGCCGCCGAATGCCTCGCGCACAAGACCGAGAATTCGCACCCGAATCACCGTTTCCCGGCCTACTGGGGGCCCAATTTCGACTGGACTCCGGACCAGAACCACGGAGGCAACCTGCTCACCACCCTGCAAACTATGGTCCTGCAAAGCCACGGCAACAGCGTCTACCTGCTGCCAGCATTTCCCAAACGCTGGAACGTACGTTTCAGGTTGCACACACGGGGAAGAGGCATCGCAGAAGGCTCCTACCGCAACGGAAAATGGGAAACGGAACCGGCACTGAAAGGTGCATCCGGTTACACGTTGAAAAGCGCCCCAGGTTTCGAACGGGCGCGTGAAATCGAATGAAATCTCCGACGACGATCCTCAGCCTGTGATTTTCTGTCCCCGATGAACCTTCCGTTCACCGACCGACGCGGAATCGCCAACACGATCGAAGCATCTCTCAACTGCCGGTACCGGGTTAAACCTCATGTTATAGATTTACTATATATTAACCCCTATAGAGGTTCCGGTTCGATTCAGCGGATCCCCCGCCGGTTCAATGCACGGGCATAGGCCTGCGCATTGCGGTTGTGTTCGGCCAGCGTCCGAGCAAAGGCATGCGCGCCAGACAGGTCGTCTTCCGCACAGAAATAGAGGTAATCGTGGTTCTCGAAATCGACAACGCCGTCCAACGCATCGATCGACGGCATACAGATCGGACCGGGCGGTAACCCGGGATATTTGTAGGTATTGTACGGAGAATCGACCTCGAGATGGCGGTTCAGCACCCGCCGGAGCGCAAAATCTCCTACCGCGTACTTTACCGTCGGATCGGCCTGCAGCGGCATACCCCGCTTCAAGCGGTTGACATAAACCCCGGCCACGCGCGGCATTTCATTCTTGCGCTTGGTCTCCTCATAAACAATGGAAGCGAGGATATACGCCTGCTGCCGCGTCAAGCCGCTGCGCGAAAGCTTCGCATCGCGCGATGTCCAGAATTTGTCGGACTCCTGCCGCATGCGTTGCAGGAATGTATCGGGAGAGGTATTCCAGAAGAATTCGTACGTATTGGGAATACAGAGCGTCAGGATCGTCTGTGGCGTAAGGCCGTATACCCGGGCAAGCGAATCGGAGGTCAGCGCCGCGAGCCATGCGGCGGAATCGGGTTCGAGCTTACGCGCGAGGACACCGGCCAACCGGTCAGGTGTCCGGATGTTGTTGAACGTCACACGTACCGGAACTTGCCACCCAAGACGCAGCATACGGACCGTACGCACGTAGCTCATCCCCTCTTTGAGCTCGTACCGCCCCGCCTTCAGTGCCGTATCAAGCCCGTGACGGCGTGCCATACGGGCAAAAGCCGTTTCGTTGCGCAATACCTCGTGACGGCGCAAAGAGTCCATCAGCTGGGTAAAACTCGCGCCGGTCGGAACATAAACCACACCGCTGCGCTCCACCGCGATCGCCCAGTAATAGCGGCCCAGCGAAAGCCCCGCTGCCCCCAGCACGGTTACGATAAGTATTAGGCTGCCGAGCAGCACCCACCCTTTGCGGTTCAATCTCTTTTTCATCCGTTTGTCCGTTTGTTTTTTCGTTCGGGCAACCGTTCTCCAACGCGCTGCAAAAGCCCGGCCCGGATCGGGAAATTCCGTCCACTTCCCGGTTACAGGATATGACCGCCGGAATATTACCGGGCCGTTTCCGCTGCAAATGTAGGAAAAAAGAGGATTACGACGGGAAATTGTTTGGCGAATGGGATAAAATTGCCTACTTTTGTACCGGGTAAGTCTTATACGACCAGCTCCTGCTGAATCCCCCAGGGTCGGAAGACAGCAAGGGTAGGCGGTTGTAGCGGTGCGATATAAGTAGCTTACCCATTTTTTATTTCGGCAATTTGCGGTAACTTAGGGCCGTTTAACCCTGACTCCATGCTGATCAGAATCTATCCGGAAAATCCCAACGAGAAGGCGATAGCCCAAGTGGTGGATATCCTGCGCCGCGACGGTGTGATCGTCTATCCGACCGACAGCGTCTATGCTTTCGGCTGCTCGCTGCACAGTACCCGCGCGATCGAGCGCATCCGCACGCTGACCGGCAAGCAGGGCGACGATTTTTCGATCATCTGCCACGATCTGAGCGGCATCGCCGCTTATGCGCGTGTAGACACGCCCACGTTCAAGCTGATGAAACGGAATCTTCCGGGTCCCTTTACCTTCCTGCTCAGTGCGTCGAACAAAGTCCCCGACAAATTCCTCGACCGCAAAAAGACGGTCGGCGTCCGGATCCCTGCGAACGGCATCCCGCTGGCCATCGTCGAGGCATTGGGCAATCCGTTGGTGACCGCCTCTGTCAAAACCCCCGGTCCCGAAACCGAATACACGACCGATCCCTCGCTGATTTACGAACGCTACGGCGACCGCGTCGACATGGTGGTCGACGGAGGCTACGGCAACGCCGAGCCGAGCACGATCGTCGATTGCACGGGCGATGAGCCCGAGATCATACGCGAAGGGATCGGCGAACTGATATAACAAACGACATCATGACACCGAACCATACTCAAAATTCTGTCCCGGTCGATCCGAACCGCAAAAAGCTGGTCTGGAAAGAGGCCGCTACGGGCGGGCTGTACCTCGGCCTGGCACTGGTCGCCGTGATGGTGATCAGCTACCTCGGGCGCATGGACGCCACCCTCTCCTGGGTGCCGGGCCTGCTGAATTTCGCCGCACTGGTGCTCTTCATCCTTTTCTACGCGCGCAAAGTCTCCCACTATTACGCTTCGACGGGATTTTACTATCCGCAAAGCCTGGCGTTCATCCTCAAGATGATGCTCTTCGCCGGGGTCCTGGCGGGCGTCGGACAGTTCATCCTGCAAAATTACGTCGATCCCGGTTACTACACCTCCGTAATCGAAACGACGCTTAAGGAGAGCGGCTTTAAAGAGGAGGACATCAACCTGACGATGGAAACCGGCGTAATGAGAAATCCTATCGTCATGGCACTGAGCGGCGCAATCAGCATGCTGCTTTACGGCGGCATGATCGGGCTCGTCGTATCGGCATTCGTCAAACGGCCGCCGGCAGCTCCCGCACCCAAGCAGGAACCGGACCCGTCCGATTCAAATCCTGGTAATTCCACTTCCCATGGCAACGACTAATCCCGACATCTCCGTAGTAGTCCCGCTGTACAACGAGCAGGAGTCGCTTCCCGAACTGCTCGCGTGGATCCGGCGTGTGATGGAAGCCAACAGCTACTCGTTCGAGGTGATTTTCATCGACGACGGCAGCAGTGACAATTCGTGGAACATCGTCCGTTCGCTGCGGCGCAACGATCCGAACGTCCGGGGAATCCGTTTCCGCCGCAATTACGGCAAATCGGCCGCGCTCTATTGCGGATTCGAAGCCGCACGGGGGAACGTGGTCATCACGATGGACGCAGACCTGCAGGACTCGCCCGACGAAATTCCAGAGCTCTACCGCATGATCACGCTCGAGCGCTACGACCTGGTGAGCGGTTGGAAAAAGCAGCGCCACGATCCGCTGGGCAAAACCCTGCCGAGCAAATTCTTCAACTTCTGTGCTCGCACCGCTTCGGGTATCCGCCTGCACGACTTCAACTGCGGTCTGAAAGCCTACCGCAATAAAGTGGTCAAAAGCATCGAAGTTTACGGCGAAATGCACCGGTTTATTCCGCTGCTGGCCAAAAGCGCCGGTTTCCGGCAAATCGGGGAGAAGGTCGTCCAGCACCGCGCACGCAAGTACGGGGTGTCGAAGTTCGGCTGGGAACGCATGATCAAAGGGTACCTGGATCTGGTAACGGTCATGTTCATGTCGAAATTCGGCAAAAGCCCGATGTACTTTTTCGGAGGGCTGGGTACCCTGATGTTCCTCGTGGGCGGGAGTACGGCTATCGCACTGATCGCCGACAAACTTTACAAACAGGCCCATGCGCTGCCGATCCGGGGCGTAACCGACCAACCGCTGTTTTTCATCGCGATTACCGCCGTGATCATCGGCGTACAATTATTCCTCGCCGGATTTCTGGGCGAACTGATCGGACGAAACTCTGGCGAACGGAACCGTTACCTGATCGACGAAAGGATCGAGGCGGGAGAGAGTCAAGACGCCGATACGGAAACCCCGACTACGGCGCCATCCGAACGCAAAAAGTCCGGCAGCAAAAACATGGTGCCACCTCCCGGCAGTAACGATATACCATCCCCCGCACAGACAGAGCGGGACTTGTTTTCGATCTAAAAACACTAACCCATTTCCACTTAACCGGTTTTCACCATGATCCAACGAGTCCAGACCTTATACCTGCTGATCGCCGCCATCTTCACGGGTATTTTGTTATTCATGCCGATGGCCTCCTTCTGCGGCGTAGTTTTGGCAGGCGACCTTACAGCGTGGCAGATCGAATTGACCGATGCCGCCGGCAATACGCTGATTCAACCGATTCACCTTCTCGGAATCCTGTTACTTTGTGCCGCGCTACTACCATTAATCACGATCTTTCTCTTCCGGAAACGCAAATTGCAAATGCGGCTATGCCTGATCGAAGTCTGTTTATTGATCGCTTCGTTCGGCGCTTTCGCTTACTACTACACGCAGCAGAACAACGACGAAATGGAAAAAACGGTTTCACCGCTGCTGTTCCTGTTGATCGTAGCCATCGCCTCTGTGCTGATGGCACGCTGGCGTATCGCCAAGGACGAAGCGCTCGTCCGCTCGCTGGACCGCATCCGCTAAACGTTCCGCCCGAAGATTCAAAGATTAGAGATTTCCCGAATTTACCGCATACAACAGGGGCTGTGCAAAATGCACAGCCCCTGTTGTATGCCAACGATACCGGACGGAGAAACCTGCCAAAGAAAAGGACAAAACAGGAACCATCCACTGGCCAGCACAAACTCCTCCGGCAACGCATTACCGGAAATCGATCACTTCGACCCCTTTGTGTTTGTTTTTATCGAATGTAAAGGCGGCAGCCTGCGCCGGAACATTCGGCGTAATCTTCCGGATCGTAATGCGGGCGGCATCCGAATCCTCCATATTATAGACCACTCCCAACGGCAACTTCGTTACAGGATCGAGCTGCAAAAGGATCGAAGCATATCCGGATCCGGACTGTTTCGGGGTCAGCCGCACCACCTCGGCATTTTTACCGCCGACAATAGCCGTTCCCTGATAAACGTGGTTGAAATCCTGATCATAAAGCCGGAAAAAACGGGCCGGATTCGACAAAATGTTATTGTCCGAAGGGTCGGGCGTCTCGATGACCACTTCGTTATCGCGCGAATTATAGGTCTGGCGCACTTTGCCGTCGAAAAAGACCTCAGCCCCGTTCACGCTCACATAATAACGATTCCCGCTCACGACGATCCTCCCCGGCATGTCGCCGAACTCCTGGTCCATCCTCACCGTAAACTGCACCTCATAGCTGTTATAACCGTTCATCCGGGTAGTCAGCGCATCGAGCAGGGTTTTGGACTTGGCATCGGCATAGGCCGCACCGCAGGCCAGCGATCCGGCCAACAACAGGCAAAGGAATCGGTATAACTTCAAATACGGCTTCATCTCCGGTGCTTTTAATCGTTCATATGCGCGAGCAGATGCTCCAGCGACATGACGTCCTGAATCAACACCTCACGCGGTTTGCTCCCTTCGGCACGGCCCACGACACCCGCCATCTCCAACTGGTCCATGATGCGTCCCGCCCGGTTATAGCCGATCGAGAAACGGCGCTGGATCGACGAAGTGGAACCCTGCTGGTTCTGCACGACGAAGTGGGCTACCTCATCGAACATCGCATCGAGCTGCGAAAGGTCGTTCGCCCTATTGCCGCCCGCCGAACCGCCGTTATCCGCCGAATCGGGATTGTATTCGGGCAGTTCGTAAGCACCGAGATACCCGCGTTGGTTGCTGATGAATTCGGTAATCCGTTCAATTTCCGGCGTATCGACGAATGCACACTGCACACGCGTCAGGTCGTTGCCTGTCGAGACGAGCATGTCCCCGCGGCCGATCAACTGATTCGCTCCCGGCTGGTCGATAATCGTCCGCGAGTCGATCATCGAGGTGACGCGGAAAGCGATACGCGCCGGGAAGTTCGCTTTGATTACGCCCGTGATGATATTCGTCGTCGGGCGCTGCGTGGCGATCACCAAATGGATGCCCACCGCACGGGCCAGCTGCGCGATACGCGCGATCGGCGTTTCGACTTCACGGCCGGCGGTCATGATCAGGTCGGCAAACTCGTCGATCACGACGATAATATAGGGTAGAAACCGGTGTCCCTTCTGCGGGTTGAGCTTGCGGTGCCTGAATTTGTCGTTGTACTCCTTCACATGGCGCACTTCGGCCTTACGCAGCAGGTCGTAGCGGGCGTCCATTTCGATACAGAGCGAATTGAGCGTATAGATCACCTTGTGCGTATCGGTGATGATCGCATCGTCCTCACCCGGCAACTTGGCCAAAAAATGGCGTTCGAGCTTGCCGTACAACGTCAGCTCGACCTTCTTCGGGTCCACCAACACGAGTTTCAGTTCCGAAGGATGTTTCTTGTACAGGAGCGAAGTAATGATCGCGTTGAGGCCGACCGATTTACCCTGCCCCGTAGCACCGGCCACCAGCAGGTGCGGCATCTTGGCCAGGTCGATTACGAATGTCTCGTCCTGAATCGTCTTACCCAGTACGACGGGGATATCGTAGGTCGACTCCTGGAATTTCGCCGATTTAATGACCGAAAACATCGAAACCACCTTCTTGTCCTTATTCGGCACCTCGATACCGATCGTACCCTTGCCGGGAATCGGCGCAATGATACGGATACCGAGAGCGGAAAGACTCAGCGCGATATCGTCCTCCAGGTTCTTGATCTTAGAGATCCGCACGCCGGGCGCCGGGACGATCTCGTACAGGGTAACGGTCGGGCCGATCGTCGCCTTCACCTTGTCGATCTTGATACCGAAATTCTCCAGCGTCTCCTTGATCCGGTTCTTATTCTCAACGATCTCTTCACTGGTCACGCTCACCTCCACCGTATGGTCCTCGAGCAGTTCGAGCGGCGGCCGTTGGTACGACGACAGGTCGAGCGTCGGGTCGTACAGCGCATTCTCGATCTCCTCCTCCGACAAAATCTTATCTCCCGGCAGGCGGTCGACGGTCATATCGGCCGAACTCTCGATCGCAGTATCCTGCGGCACCGCCGCGACAAAGTCGGCTCCGCCCGCAGACGGCACATTTCCGGACGCCACTCCGGACGGACTGTCCGCCGTTTCCGCAAACGGAGGAACAGGATCGGCCTTGAACGGATTATCGGTTCCGTCATTTCGCCTGACGGGATAATCGCCGGGCATCGCACCCGCCGCCGGGGCATCCGGCCAGCCTCCTGCAGACACACCTGCCGGCTGTTCCGGCTCTCCGTCTCCGGCAGCGTATTGGATGGTGAAACCGTTTTCATCCACTTTTTCGAATGCTCCGGAGCTTCCGTCCGCCGCAGTGACAGACATGCCCGATCCCGAAATTTGAGCGTCACTGCCCGTCCCGAAAATCCCGGTCAACCCGGGCGCCGATGCATCCGAATTTTCAACCGGCAGGCCGGTAATCTCGAATCCGTTCTCATCCACCCTCGTAACCGGCTGTAAAGGCTGCACGTTAGAATCAGACTCTTCAACGGGCTTAATGATCACAAAACCGTCTTCATCGGTCTGTTCGGCCACACGCGGTACCTGATCGTAAAAATCTTCGCCGACCGTGTTCGGCACCGACGCCCCCGGAATAATCACCGAAAAGCCTTCTTCGTCGGTAATCACGCCCGGTTGGCCCCCGGACGGTGCCAAAGGCGAACCGGGGCAAGACGCAGATGCCCCGGCACTCTCTCCTTCTCCTGTTTGTTTCGTTCCGTTTTTGCCGGCAGAAACATCCGCTCCGACAACATTGTCAAACGATTCATCACCCTCTTTGCGCGAGTCGTGCGGCAATAAATCCGCAGCGGTCGAAGTAATCACTTCACCGAGCTTCTTACTGTTGTCGACCATCCCTTTGCCAAGGCGGTTGATCACGCCGATCGTATTGCGGTTGATATAGACGGCATAAATTACGAAAGCCAATGCCAGCAGCAGTCCGGTGCCCAGTACGCCGATGAGCGAATTAAGCCATCGGGCGACATAGATCCCGTGCGCACCACCGAGCCCGGTTCCGAAAACGCCCCATGCATCTCCGAAAATATAGCCGAGCGCGAGCGACCCGAGAATCATCAGCACCAGCATAAGCCGCACCGACTTGCGCAGCAGCATCGGACGGTAACGCATAATCCGCAGAGAAAGGACGATCAGCACGATCGGGATGCAAATCCCGAAGAGGCCGAACCATTCGCCGACGATATAATTCGCCGTTACCGCACCCAACTTGCCACCCCAATTGCTCACCGGATCCTGCGTCGCATCGAACACCTGCCCGAACCTGGCGACAGCCTGGTCTTTGCTCCAATAGATGAAATAGGAGACGACGGATACCAGTATGAACAAGGCCACGGCCAGCAATGCAAAACCGTACGACCACCGCTGGGTGTCGCTCAGTCCCTGTTGCCGGGGTTGTCTCCCCTCCGCCGCTGCGGGCTTCTTTTTTGCCGCTGTCGCCATATATTCGGTAAAAAACTAAAAGATATTTTTCGATAAATTTATGAAATACCACGCCTGCATCCGCCCATTCCGCTGTCCCGGCAAACCGTTATCCGAAGAGGTCCGCAGGTCAAGATCCATTCGTCGGAGCCCTACGAGCCCCTCAGTCGAGATCCAATGTTTTGGCCCGCTCGCTCTTGGCGATCAACCGGGAGAGGTACTCCTCGTCCGCACTGGTCATAAAACTGTACTCGGGCTCGTGATCCTCCGCGGCCGCCAACGAGAACTCCTCCAACAGCACCTCTACGCGCCGTTCGATAGCAGGTGCGGGATTGACCAGCCGCACGTCGCGGTCTCCGATCACGCGCCGCATCGCACCGGAGAGAAACGGATAATGCGTACAACCCAATACAATCCGGTCCACCCCCTGTTCGAGCATCGGCCCGAGCAGTTTCGATACGGTTTCGAACGCCTCGGGAGTATCCTCGCGATCGCTTTCGACCAACTCGACGAACCCTTCGCCCACCTGCTCGATCATCCGCGCCCGGTCCGCATATTTGCGGGAAGTCTCGCGGAAAAGCCTGCCTTTGAGCGAAGCGGCCGTGGCCAGAATCCCGACCACACCGCTACGAGAAGTGAGCACCGCCGGTTTAACGGCCGGTTCGAGCCCCACGAACGGCACGTCGTAAGTGGTGCGCAAGTGGTCGATAGCCGCTGCGGTCGCGGTATTGCACGCAATCACGACCATCTTCACTCCCGCCGACAACATGCGCCGCACGGCATAGTCGGAATATTCGACTATCCGTTCACGGGGCTGGTTCCCGTAAGGACAATTTTTGCCGTCTCCGTAATAGAGCAGCGATTCGTGCGGCAATCTGCGGTACAGCTCGCTCCACACGCTCAATCCTCCCTGGCCCGAATCAAAAACGCCTATCGGTGCATTGTTCATGCTATTTGTTCCTCCTCTGCTCAATCCATTTGCGGGCATTGACGAACGCCTCGATCCACGGGCTCACCTCATCAGCGGCCCGCTCTTCTGGATAATAGGCCCAGTTCCACGGACGCAGCGAACGTTCGATATGGGGCATCATCGCCAGGTGGCGTCCGTCGGCCGAGACGATCGCAGCGGCGGCATAGTCGCTCCCGTTGGGATTGCCCGGATACTGGTCGTAAGCGTATTTCAGCGGAATGCGGTAACGCTCCTCCTCGTACGGCAAGCGGAATTTACCCTCGCCGTGCGCCACCCAGATACCCAGGCGGCTACCGGCCATGGAATCGAACAACACCGAACCCGTCGGTTGCACCTCGACATTCACGAAGCACGATTCGAATTTGTGCGAATCGTTGTGCAGCATGCGGGGTTTCTGCTCATGGTCGGGCGTGATCAGCCCCAGTTCCGCCATCAGCTGGCAACCGTTGCAAACACCCAGCGAAAGCGTATCTTCTCGCGCATAGAAACGGTCGAGCGCCTCCTTGGCCCGTTCGTTATAGAGGAATGCGCCGGCCCAGCCCTTAGCCGAATTCAGTACGTCCGAGTTGGCGAAACCGCCGACGAAAACGATCATATTGACATCCTCCAACGTCTCGCGGCCGCTGATCAGGTCTGTCATGTGCACATCCTTGACATCCATTCCGGCCAGGTGCATACACCACGCCATCTCGCGCTCGCTGTTCGAGCCCTGTTCGCGGATCACCGCGGCTTTGATGCCGCTCGGCGTACGGCGGCTCGCCTCGAGCCCCCACTGCGACAGTTTGCCGGTGAACGTCTCCGGGAATTTATAGCTGAGTTCCTGATTTTTGTAATTCGCAAAACGCTCCGAGGCCTTCTGCACTCCGCTCTGGCGGCGATCCAGCAGGTAAGAGGTCTTGAACCACGTATCCCGCAACTGATCGATCAGCAGCGAGAACTCGACCCCGGCATTGGTCACCGTGAAGCGGCGCTCCTGGTTCACATCGCCGATCACATAGGCGTCGATCCCGTCGAACTTGAGGTTTTCGCACACCTCCGATCCGTTCTCCACCTGCAGCACTACGGCCGGTTTTTCGCTGAAAAGCACCTTGATCAGGTCTTTTTCGGCCAGCGCCGCAAGGCTCAGGTCCATACCGCTCCGGTTGTCGGCGAAGGTCATCTCCAGCAGTGCGGTAATCAGGCCGCCCGCCGACACGTCGTGCCCGGAGAGCACTTTTCCCTCTTCGACCAACTGCTGTACGGCACCGAACGCCCGGGTAAAGTAGTCGGCCGAAGTGACCGTCGGGACATCCATGCCCACGCTGCCGACCACCTGGGCGAAACTGCTGCCGCCCAAACGGAACCCGTCGCGGCTCATATCCACGTAAATCATCTGGCTGCGGCGGTGCTTGAGCGCGGGAGAGACCACTTTCTTCACATCCGACACTTCGCCCACGGAGGTAATGATCACCGTACCCGGAGCGTACACCTGTTCGCCGTCCTTGTATTTCTGCGTCATCGAGAGCGAATCCTTGCCGGTGGGAATGTTGATCCCCAAAGCCAGCGCATAGTCGCTCGCCGCCTGCACAGCCGCATAGAGACGCGCATCCTCGCCTTCGTTCTTGCAGGGCCACATCCAGTTGGCGCTGAGCGATACCGACGGCAGTCCGCCGTCGATCGGAGCGAAGACGATATTCGTCAGCGCCTCGGTGATCGCGAGCACCGATCCCTTACCGGGGTCTGCCAGTGCGGCGACCGGAGCATGCCCGAGCGCCGTAGCGATACCGCGCTGCCCCTGGTAATCGAGCGCCACGACGGCACAGTCATTCAGCGGCAATTGGACGCTGCCAGCCGTTTGCTGCTTCGCCACGCGGCCCGTCACCGAACGGTCGACCTTGTTGGTCAGCCAGTCCTTGGCGGCCACCGCTTCGAGCTGCAATACATTTTCGATGTAATGTACCAGTTTTCCGGCATCGTACTGCGGTTCCGCATAGCTCTCCCGTACGGTACGGTCGTTCAGCACCGTGCGCGGCGCCTTGCCGAACATATCCTCCAGTTTCAGGTCGATCGGCTTCTCGCCCGTTTTGTTGTTGACAAAAGTAAACTGCATGTCGCCCGTCGCCTCGCCGATCACATAGAACGGCGAACGTTCACGCTCGGCAATGCGGCGCAATTTGTCGATATTCTCCTCTTTGACGACGAATCCCATGCGCTCCTGCGACTCGTTGCCGACGATCTCCTTCGCGCTGAGGGTAGGATCGCCGATAGGCAGGTTCTCCATGTCGATCCGCCCGCCGGTCGCCTCGACCAGCTCGCTGAGACAGTTCAGGTGACCGCCCGCACCGTGGTCGTGAATCGAAATAATCGGGTTTTCAGTCTCCTCCGAAGCGGCCCGGATCGCATTGTAGGCTCGTTTCTGCATTTCGGGGTTCGAACGCTGCACGGCATTCAGTTCGATCGCACCGGCATACTCGCCCGTGGCCACCGACGAAACGGCACCGCCGCCCATACCGATGCGGTAGTTGTCACCGCCCAGCAACACCACTTTGTCGCCCGGCTGCGGTTCGTCCTTGATACTGTCCTGCTTACGGCCATAACCGACACCGCCAGCCTGCATGATCACCTTGTCGAAGCCGAACTTCTTCCCGTTTTCGAAATGCTCGAACGTCTGCACACTACCGCAGATAAGCGGCTGGCCGAACTTGTTACCGAAATCCGAAGCCCCGTTCGAGGCTTTGATCAGGATATCCTCCGGAGTCTGGTACAGCCATTCGCGCGGAGTGGTGAACTGCTCCCACTCGCGCCCGCCGTCCAACCTCGGATAGGCAGTCATGTAAACGGCCGTCCCGGCCACCGGGAACGCGCCCTTACCGCCGGCGATGCGGTCGCGGATCTCGCCGCCCGTACCGGTTGCCGCGCCGTTGAACGGCTCGACGGTGGTCGGGAAATTGTGCGTCTCGGCTTTGACCGAAATCACGCTCTCGAAATCCTTGATGCCATAGTAATCCGCCGTATCCGGCGACGCGGGGGCGAACTGCTCCACCACGGGACCTTGCAGGAAAGCGCAGTTATCTTTATAAGCCGATACGACACGACCCGGGTTGGTCTTTGTCGTCTTTTTAATCAGGCCGAAGAGGGTCGAAGGCATCTCTTCGCCGTCGACGATGAACAGGCCGTTGAAAATCTTGTGCCGGCAATGTTCCGAATTGACCTGCGAAAAGCCGAACACCTCGCTGTCGGTCAGCTTGCGGCCGATCCGCCGCGAAAGTTCGTTCAGGTAGGCCATCTCCTCATCGCTCAGCGCCAACCCTTCCTGTTGGTTGTATGCAGCAATGTCATCGATGTAAATAACCGGATCGGGCTGCTTGCGGATCGTGAAGATATCCTGATCGATAGAACGATACATACGGCGCAACATCGGGTCGTACGGTGCGTCTTCGCTCTTGACCACCTCGAATTCCTCGATACGGGCAATCCCCTCGAGTCCCATGTTCTGTGTGATCTCGACGGCATTCGTACTCCAGGGGGTGATCATCTCGCGGCGCGGTCCGATAAAAATACCGTTGAGCACCTCGGCGTCCAGTTGCTTCGCTTCGCTGAAAAGCCAAGTCAGTTTGGCGATATCTGCTGCCGGGAGCGACTTGCGGGCATCGACGGCATAAATGATGTTTGCTTTCCTGAAAAAGAGTATCATTCCTGATTGGATTGGGTTATTGGAGTAATCTTGTTGGAGTAATCTTAATTGTCGTGGCCGATCCTGTCTATTTTCCCTTGACTACGTCGCTGAACATCGATTTGACGTGATCGTACGGGAGCGAATAGACAAACAGGCCGAACGAATAAGGCGCGATCTCGTACTGGTTGTAGATCATCACCAACCCGACCGAATCGAAGCCCATATTCTGCGGCAAAGGTAGTTCATCCGGCGAAACAAACAAAGCCTGTTTCGGGTTGGTAATGCCTTTACCCTCCAGATAAAGATTGAAGGCCTTGCGGTTCAGTTTGCACAATTCGGCGGTATCTTTGAAAAGTTGGTCGTTGGTCAGCCGGCGTCCGTTACTGTAGTCGAAGTTGAAAAATTCCGACGGGGTCATACCGTGCGCCCCTCCGGTAAAAATGTAACGCTGTATCCAGACCGTAACCACGTTGTCGTAGCGGAAAGCGGTACCTTCCGAAACGAACGTGTAAGGCATCTTGCGCAGATATTCGTCGTTATTCTTGTAGGCCATCATCGAATCGATACTCTGGTCCAGGGTGTAATCCCCGCGCAGCGAATCCTGCTCATCGAACGAAGAACGGATCACTCCCATCACCGTCCGGTTGATCGAGTCTGCCACGGCTCCCGTATCCGTCAGCACCGGATAGACCATATGAATCAGCAGCGTACTGTCACTCATACGCACCAGCGAGTCGGTCTTCCAGGCAAGAGAGGTCTCCTGCTGCGATCTTCCGCATGCAACCAGCATGCAGAGTGTCAAAACGATCATAACATGTTTCATAGCTGTTCTCTTTTAGGTTGACTATTCTCCATATACATCTCCACGTGCCGTGCCACATACTCGTCGCTCATCGAGTCGCATGCGACGATCAGCCGTGCACGCGAATAAAACGGCTCGCGCCGCTCGAGGTTCTCACGGATATATTCGACCAGCTCCTGCTGCGACTTTCCGCGCAGCAGCGGACGCTTTGCCTTGCCGTGTTCGAGCCGTGCGGCGAGCTTCTCGGGAGCCAGTTTGAAGTATACGGTCACCCCCGCGCCGTTCATCAGCTCCATATTGTCGAAAAAACAGGGCACGCCCCCCCCGGTGGCCACAACGGTATCTTCAGCTGAAGTGAGTTCCCGGAGCAATTCGCGTTCCAAACGGCGGAACGCCTCTTCGCCCCGGTCGGCAAAGAACTGCTGCACGCTCACACCGCAGCGCCGCTCGATCTCGGTGTCCATATCGACGAATTTCAGCCCCAGCCGTTTGGCCAGCGGCCGGCCGATCGAACTCTTGCCGCACCCCATATATCCTATCAAAAACAATAACATGCTGCAAATTCCCTCTTTCGGGCCCCGACCGCCCTGTACCGCCGTCGACACCAATCGCCCTGCGCAAACCGGCCTTGGCCGGTTTGCGCCAACTTTACAATATAATAAAAATTTTCCAGACGTTCCGTTTTCGTTTTCCGGGGATATGCAGGAAGAAGACAGACTACCCGCTCCCCTGCAGAAAGGCTCTCAGAACAACTCCATCTGCGATTGTTCGCCCTGCTCCTCATCCTCGGCGGCAATGTCGAACTCGACACTCTCGCCCGCCACATAACCTTTCGCCGGTTGCACAGGTTTCGGCGGACGCTGCGAAACAGAAGCCGCCGCAGTTTCCTGCGGACGACCGTTCCCTTGTGCGGCAGACCCGGCCCGCCGTGCCTCATCAACAGCCGTAGCCGAGACGTCCGATACACCACCCGGCACATTCCGCATACCAGAGTCATCCCCCGACCCGCTTGAAACAGGAGCTCCGCCTCCGGGCATCTCATCCACATCACTATCATTGCGGCCATCTCCGGGCTCTTCCGGGCCTTTATCCAGCGGCTCCACGAATGCGACGCGGTCCACGGTCAGCGTCGTAATGCGCTTGCCCCTGGCCCGGTGGCTCTTCACCCCGATAAAAGCATCGACATCGATCCTCTCGGCCGGACGTCCCGCATGCGGGCCGCCGTAGGTCACCTCCAACTGGGGATAACGGTCGCGGCTGATCGCCTTCATGACCGTCCCGGGAGTTTCGTCGACGAAATTCTGCATCTTGTCGCTCTGCTCGGCAGTAAAACGCTTGATGTAATAGTATTGTTGCTCACCGTCGTAGTAAGCCACCGAATAGATGCGCTGCGGATCGTACTTCGCCACCCGGATCGTATCTTCGGGGAAATGGAGCCCCAGGTCGTACAGCGTCGTATAGTACTGCCCCCTGGCATTCATCACGATCAGCCGGTCGTCGCCGACGAATTCGCCGAGCAACTCGCCGCGTCCGTCGGTATTGAGCCTGCGGATTTCGTCGTCGTACCAGACATTCTGCCCGGCCAGGGTCGAAGCGCCCCGCTCCTTGAGTACGATCTTGTGGATCGCATAGCGTGAGAACAGGTTGCCCTGCGACTGACGCCCCTTGATCGCCAATTCGCCGAAGTTCAGGTCGACGATCAGTTTTTTGAGCCTCGGACGCGGTTTGAAGTAGATTTTCAACACCTCGGCCTCTCCGTTCGGGTTCACGCTCATATACAGGATTTCGCTTTTGGGCGTGCCCTTGGTTATGTCGTACTCACGGTCTCGGGTAATGCCTTTGATCGCACAGCGCTTCATCATCAGCGGACCGGTGCGGCCGTCCCGGTAAAGCACGTTGTAAATCGTACGTTCGTCATTGCGCTTGAATACCCCTATATAATAGATGTTCTTTGCAAAGAACGCCTTGTCGGAGACCTTCGTGATGATATATTTACCCTCCTTGGTGATCACGATCACATCGTCGATATCCGAGCAGTCGCAAACGAATTCATCCTTGCGCATGGCCGGCCCGATACCGAAGAATCCCTCCTCACGGTCGACATAAAGTTTCGCATTGGCGACGACCACTTTGGTCGCCTCGATCGAGTCGAACTCGCGCAATTCGGTCTTGCGCTCGCGCCCTTTGCCGTACTTCTCTTTAATCCGGGTAAAATGAGCGATCGTGAACTCGGTCAGCGTCTCCAGGTTGTGTTTCACCTCCTTGATGTCGCGCTCGACACCGCGAATGTGTTCGTCGGCCTTGAAACTGTCGAACTTGGAGATGCGCTTGATCTTGATTTCGGTCAGGCGGATGATATCCTCCTGGGTCACTTCACGGCGCAGGCGGGGTTTGAACGGATCGAGCCCTTTGTCGATCGTCTCCAGGACACTTTCCCACGTGGTACACTCCTCGATATCATGAAAGATCTTCTCCTCGATAAATATTTTCTCCAACGACGACATGTGCCAGTCCTGCTCCAGTTCGCCCAGCCGGATATTCAGTTCGGCCTTGAGCAGTTCGCGCGTATGGTCGACACAACGGCAAAGTATCTCCCGCACGCCCATGAAGTGCGGCTTGTCGTCCATAATCACGCACGCATTCGGCGAGATCGACACTTCGCAATCCGAAAAAGCGTACAGCGCGTCGATAGTCTTGTCCGAAGACTCGTCGTTGCTCACATGGATGATAATCTCGACCCTGTCCGAAGTATTGTCGTCGACCTTTTTGATCTTGATCTTGCCCTTGTCATTGGCCTTGATGATCGACTCCTTGATCGATTCGGTCGTCGTGCCGAACGGAATTTCGGTGATCGCAAGCGTCCGCTTGTCGATTTTGTTGATCCTCGCACGCACTTTGACCGCACCGCCGCGCAACCCGTCGTTGTAACGCGTCACATCCGCCATGCCGCCGGTCGGGAAATCGGGATAGAGCTCGAACTCCTCGCCGCGCAGGTAAGCTACGCACGCATCGAGCAGTTCATTGAAGTTATGCGGCAGGATTTTCGACGCAAGCCCCACGGCGATACCTTCGACGCCCTGGGCCAGCAGCAGCGGGAATTTGAGCGGTAGGGTCACCGGCTCCTGGTTTCGCCCGTCGTAAGAGAGCATCCATTCGGTGATTTTCGGGCTGAAGACGACATCGAGTGCGAATTTCGACAACCGCGCCTCAATGTAACGCGGTGCCGCCGCCCCGTCGCCGGTCAGGATATTTCCCCAGTTACCCTGGCAGTCGATCAGCAGCTCTTTCTGTCCCAGCTGTACCAGCGCGTCGCCGATCGAGGCGTCGCCGTGCGGATGGTACTGCATCGTCGACCCGATAATGTTCGCCACCTTGTTATAGCGCCCGTCGTCGAGCTTCTTCATCGCGTGCAGGATACGCCGCTGTACGGGTTTCAACCCGTCCTCGACATGGGGCACGGCACGTTCGAGGATCACATACGAAGCATAATCGAGGAACCATTCCTTGTACATGCCGGTGAGTTTCTTGCGCCCGGCCTCTTCGCCGGTCAGCCGGCCGAATTTGCCCACCGAGGCCGAACGGATCTCCTTGTCGGTCATCTCCTCGGCCACAGCGGCTTCCTCCTCCACCGTCAGTTTTTCCACATCCTGCTTATTCTGCTCCCCGGCGCGGACACTCTCCTCCGAAACGGTTCCGCCAGCCTCCCGGTCTCCCGGATGGCCGGCAGGTTCCCCCGCACGGGATGGATGGCCGCCGTCACCGGCAGGCACGTCCCGGTCTATCTTATCGTTCAGTTCATCGTTCATATCTGCTTGGCTGCTTCCGCTAAATCAATTCTTCCACATAATCGGCCTCGATGCGCAGGTTGCCGATGATAAATCCCTGCCGCTCCATGCTGTTCTTACCCATATAGAATTCCAACAAGTCGTGGATCGGGTCGTCCTTGGTCATGCGCACCTTGTCGAGCCGCATCTTCTCGCCGATAAACTCTTTGAATTCGTCGGCCGAAATCTCGCCCAGACCTTTAAATCGGGTGATTTCCGGATTGGGCCCCAACGCATCGACCGCCTTGAGGCGCTCTTCTTCGCTGTAACAGTAACGCGTCTCCTTCTTGTTGCGCACGCGGAACAGCGGGGTCTGCAGGATGTAAAGATGCCCCGAGCGGATCACGTCGGGAAAGAACTGCAGAAAAAAGGTCATCAACAACAACCGGATGTGCATCCCGTCGACGTCGGCATCGGTCGCGATGATGATCTTGTTATAGCGCAGGTTGTCCATATCCTCCTCGATGTTGAGCGCCGCCTGCAACAGGTTGAACTCTTCGTTCTCGTAGACGATCTTTTTCGTCAGCCCGTAACAGTTCAGCGGCTTGCCCCGCAACGAGAAAACGGCCTGCGTATTCGCATCCCGCGATTTAGTGATCGATCCGCTGGCCGAGTTACCCTCCGTGATGAAGATCATCGACTCTTCGGCGCGAGCATGCTTGTCTCCCAGATGGATACGGCAATCGCGCAGTTTTTTATTGTTGAGGCTCACCTTCTTGGCAATTTCGCGCGCCTTTTTCTGGACGCCTGAAATCGCCTTGCGTTCCTTCTCGCTTTCGACGATCTTTTTACCCAGGATATCGGCCGTCGCGGGATGTTTGTGCAGGTAGTTGTCAAGGTGCTCCTTGAGGAAATCGACAATGTAGTTACGTACCGTCGGGCCGTCCTCCTGGCGCTTGTCCATCTGCTTCGAACTGAGCTTGATTTTGGTCTGCGACTCAAACTCCGGATCGAAGATCTTGACGCTGATGGCCGCAACGATCGACGTGCGGATATCCGACGCATCGTAATCCTTATGGTAAAACTCGCGGATCGTTTTGGCGATCGCCTCACGGAACGCGCTTTGGTGTGTCCCGCCCTGCGTCGTATGCTGGCCATTCACGAACGAGAAGTAGCTCTCGCCGTAACCGGTACCGTGCGTAATGGCCACCTCGATATCCTTACCGGTAAGGTGGATCGGTTCATAAAGCGGCTCTTCTGTCATGTTCTCATTCAGCAGGTCGAGCAATCCGTTTTTCGATGAATAACTCTGTCCGTTGAACTTGATCGTGAGGCCCAGGTTGAGGTACGTATAATTTTTGATAAGGGTCTCGACATATTCCAGGTTATAACTGTACTCGCCGAATACCTCTTCATCGACCACAAAGCGGATCAATGTACCGGTACGTTCGTTCACGCCGCTCTCCCAGATGTCGTCCTGCTGGATACCTGCGGCGAAATGGACCGTGTGCGCCTCGCCGTCGCGGACGCTGCGCGCCATAAACTCGCTCGAAAGCATATTCACGGCCTTGACGCCGACCCCATTGAGACCGACCGTCTTTTCGAAAGCGGCCGAACCGTATTTACCGCCGGTATTCATCTCCGAGACCGCCGCAGCGAGGCTTTTCAGCGGAATACCGCGCCCGTAATCACGGATCGTCACCGCTTTGCCTTCGACCGTGATCTCGATCACCTTGCCCGCGCCCATGATGAACTCGTCGACCGAGTTATCCATCACCTCCTTGATCAGCACGTAAATACCGTCGTCGGGCGCCGTACCGTCGCCCAACTTGCCGATATACATACCCGGCCGCAACCGGATATGTTCACGCGGACTCAGGGTTTTGATGTCGTCGTCCGTATAATTTGCAATACCACTCATTCCTGTCTGCTTCCTATCTTTTCTTTTTCTATCTTCCTTTTATACCCTGCAGGCTTCCCCGCCCTGCGGAATCGCCCCGTCCGCATACAGGTCGGGATTCATGCCGCGATGCACCTCTTTCATCAGGGCTTCCACCTCCGCCGTCAGCTCGCGAACGCCTTTGGATGCAACCTCTTCGGGCGGAATCGGGTCCAGCACCTGCACACGGAAAGTGTGCGGCATCCGCAGCTTCCAGCCGTTCTGCACCTCGAAATTACCGTCGTGCACCACCGGAAGTATTCCCACTCCCGCACTTTTCGCCATCAGGAAAGCTCCCTCCTTGAAACGGCCCATACGGCCCGTTTTCGTGCGCGTCCCCTCCGGAAAGAGAGTCACCGACGTGCCGCGCGAAAGGTAATCATCAGCCTCTTCCATCATGTGCCGTGCACTGCGGCTCGAACCGCGCTCGATGGCAATGTCCCCGTGCATCTGCAGCACCCAGCCGAAAATCGGAATCCGCATCACCTCGCGCTTCGACACCCATTTGAAATTGAGCGGAAGCACGTACATCAGCGGCACATCAAGCATCGACTGGTGGTTCGTCACGATCACATAGGCCTTTCCCCGGTCGATTTTTTCCCGCCCCGCCACCTTCAGCCGCCACAGCGGACACAAGCGGTAAATACCCATCGACCAAATCCGCGACACCCGATGGAGAACCACCCTCTCCCGGTCGAACTTCACCGTCAGCACATAAAGCAACGCAAAGGGAATGAAGCAGAGGATCGTAAACAGCAGGAAAAAGAGGTAATAGAACACAGAGGCCATCGCACGACGGATTTTACCATTTTAAACTCTGCAAGTTTAACACATTTTTTCCGTTTTTCCGTCCCGGAGCCGCACCAATTATCAACAATTAATCACAGCTAAAGCCACCTATTTCGGGCTTTCAGCCCAGCCGGAGATCTCATTCCGGCACATCCGGAAACAAGCCGCGAAGCTCCACACCCCCTCTTTCCGCACAACACTCCTCACACCGGCCGGAATGCGTCCCGCACACGCTCCGGAAACACATCCCGAAACGGCATCACCCCCTCCCGGAACGCGAATGGCGAAAAATGTGTATCTTTGCTCCGGTCTCGGGGAGCCGCACCGAAAAGGCAGTTCCGGCACAACAGACTACCATTCGATCCGATAACAGCAGCAAAACGGCACCAACAGAAAAGATATTTAACCCCAAAACATCAGAGAGATGAAAGCATTCGTATTCCCGGGCCAGGGCGCCCAGTTCGTCGGCATGGGCAAAGACCTGTACGACAACGTGCCCGCAGCCAAGGAACTGTTCGAAAAAGCCAACGAAATCCTCGGCTTTTCGATCACCGACATCATGTTCGCCGGAACCGACGAACAGCTCAAACAGACCAAGGTTACGCAACCCGCTATTTTCCTGCATTCGGTGATCCTCGCCAAATCGCTCGGCGCAGAATTCGCCCCCGAAATGGTCGCCGGCCACTCGCTGGGCGAATTCAGCGCACTGGTAGCCGCCGGCGCCCTCGGCTTCGAAGACGGCCTGACCCTCGTATCGAAACGCGCAATGGCCATGCAGAAGGCCTGCGAACAGAACCCTTCGACGATGGCCGCCATCATCGGCCTGCCCGACAACGTCGTAGAAGAGATTTGCGCCTCGATTCCCGGTGTGGTCGTCCCGGCCAACTACAACTGCCCCGGCCAGCTGGTGATCTCCGGCAGCAACGAGGCCGTCGACGCCGCCTGCGCCAAACTGACCGAAGCCGGTGCGAAACGCGCGCTGAAGCTGAACGTTGGCGGTGCGTTCCACTCTCCGCTGATGGAACCCGCCCGCGTGGAGCTCGAAGCCGCCATCCAGGCCGCTCCGTTCACGAAACCGGTTTGCCCGGTCTACCAGAATGTCGATGCGAAACCGCACACCGACCCCGCCGAAATCAAGGCTAACCTGATCGCACAGCTGACCGCTCCGGTGCGCTGGACCCAGATCGCACAGAACATGATCGCCGACGGCGCCGCTTCGTTCACCGAACTCGGCCCCGGAACCGTCCTGCAGGGCCTGATCAAAAAGGTAAACCGCGAAGCACAGGCCACTTCAAAACAGTCTTTGTAAATCCTCAGCGGCCCGCCGAGGCCGCCAGAACCGGTTTATAAGTTTTTTATAAAAAACCTTTCCCCGGAACCGACCGCATCCCGCAGTCGGTTCCGTTGTTTTCATTCCAAACCCTCTTATATCGTAAATTATTTTATAAATATTTTTGCATTATTGCGTTTTTTTATTTTCTTTTGTTAAAGGAATTCAAAAAACAATTTTTCCGGCTACCACCCACCATATCCGAAACGTATGAGCTCGTTACAGGAATTTTTCAACCGTCCGGAGCACGACCACGCCAAGGGCATCGTGCAAAAAAACAACATCATCAAACGCAGCATCATCGCCTACATGGCCGTTCACGGCGAATGTACGCTGGCCGAACTGGCCCGGGAACTGCACATCAGCATTCCGACGGTCACCAAGCTCGTCGAAGAGCTCGTGCGCGAGAAGATCATCAACGACAGGGGCAAAATCGAAACGAGCGGCGGACGGCGCCCGAATGTCTTCGGACTGGCCAATTCGGCGATCTACTTCGCCGGCGTCGAGATCAGCCGCGACCAGATGGTAATGGTAATCACCGACCTGCAGAACAACCTCATCACCACACACCGCTGCGCAGACTTCGCGCTCGAGGACACCGAAGAGTGCCTCAACCACATCCGCCAGGCAACCGAGAAATTCCTCTCCACCTGCGGCGTAGACCGTTCGAAACTGCTGGGCGTGGGAATCTGCATCGCAGGCCGGGTAAATCCGGAAACGGGCCGCAGCTACAAATATTTCACGGCGAATCCGCAGTCACTCTCCGAGATGATCGAATCCTTCATCGGCCATCCGGTGCTGATCGAGAACGACACGCGCGCCAAATGCTACGGCGAATATTCGAAAGGATGCACCGGCAACGAGAAGAATATCATCTACCTGAACCTGGGACGCGGCGTAGCGATCGGGATCATTGTCGACGGTAAAATCTACTACGGACGCTCGGGTTTCGCCGGAGAGTTCGGACACACCCCCTTCTTCGAAAACGAAATCATCTGCGATTGTGGTAAAAAAGGGTGTCTGGAGACCGAAGTATCGGGCATCGCCATCGAGAACAAGATGATCGCGCAGATTCAAAAGGGGCGCAACACGATCCTGATGGACAAGTACAACCGTACGGGCAAGATCCACATCACGGATATCATCCACGCCGCGCGTAACGACGACAACCTGTCGATCGAACTGATCGAGGAGGCGGGCGAAAAGATCGGCAAGAGCATCGCCTTCCTGATCAACATCTTCAACCCGGAACAGGTGATCATCGGCGGCTACCTGGCTGGCGCGGGCGACTACCTGATGCTGCCGCTCAAATCGGCCGTCAACAAATTCTCGCTGCGGCTTGTCTACAACGATACGCTCTTCCGCACCACCAAGCTCGACGACAACATAGGCGCGCTGGGCGCGGCCATGCTCATCCGCAATAAAATCATCGGATTATAACCTGAATCATGGCAGACCTGCTTCAAAGCGAACTGATCAAACTGCGGGCGATGGAGCCCGAGGACATCGAAATCCTCTACCGGTGGGAAAACGACACCGACATCTGGAAGGTAAGCAACACGATCGCGCCGTTCTCGAAATACGTGCTGCGACAGTTCATCGAGAACCAGAGCCGCGATATCTACGAGACCCGGCAGTTACGCCTGATTATCGAGTCGCGCACCTCGGGAACACCGGTCGGGGCGATCGATCTGTTCGACCTCGACCCCTACAACCTGCGCGCCGGGGTAGGCATCCTGATTTACGACAAAAACGACCAGAAGCGCGGATTCGCCTCGGAAGCCGTCGCACTGCTGATCCGCTATTGTTTCCAGATACTGGGACTCAACCAGCTCTATTGCAATATACCGGCAGACAACATCGCCAGCCAGGCTCTGTTCAAAAGCAAAGGGTTCCGGGTAATCGGACTGAAGAAAGAGTGGATCAAAACCACATCGGACTGGCAGGATGAATATATGCTCCAGCTACTCAATCCCAAAAAATACTGACAGGTCGGGAAAATTACCCAACGGTGCGTAACGCCCCGCCCGGGCGTCCCATTCGAAACACAGGTGCCGCCTGCCGTTGGTAAGCAGCACGTAGCGCGCACCCACAACGCTGTTATAGCGTACGGCCTGGGCCAATACATTCCGGGCCACCCCTTCCTCTTCGAGCGCCACATCCGGCGCCTTGCACTCCGCCAGCAGGCACGGTTTCCCGTCCCGGCCGCACACCACGATGTCGGCCCGTTGCGACATACCGCCCAACGACACCGGGTACTCCTGCGAAACATACTGCGGCACCGCCCCCATCCGCTCGCTAAGAAACCGGATCAGGTGCTGGCGCACCCATTCTTCGGGAGTCAGCACGAGCCACATTCCCCGAAGCGCATCCCACACCTCGTATCCGCCGCTGCCGGAGCGCAGGCGAAAACAATATTCAGGGAAATTTAACACGGGAAAAGCACCCATTATTAAAAAATATTATTATCTTTCGGGGATTGTTTTTTTGCGCGAAAAAAGACCGCAAACCCAAGCTGGACAAGGGTTGCGGCATCTGTGTTGCAAAGATAACCAAATTTACCAAGAACGTATAAAATCAGTCAAATAAAAACGAATGATACCGGAAACTAACATGGAAACAGACAAAAAAAGTTTGAGGGACGAAGCGCTGGCCTATCATGCCGAGGGCAGACCCGGCAAGATCGAGGTAATCCCGACCAAACCTTACAGTACGCAGAAAGACCTTTCGCTCGCCTATTCGCCCGGCGTAGCCGAACCGTGCCTCGAGATCGAAAAAAATCCCGACAACGCATACAAATATACCGACAAGGGAAACCTCGTCGCCGTCATCTCCAACGGGACGGCCGTCCTGGGGCTCGGCGACATCGGAGCCCAGGCCGGCAAGCCGGTAATGGAAGGCAAGGGGCTTTTGTTCAAAACCTTCGCCGATATAGACGTATTCGACATCGAGGTAGACACGAAAGATACCGAAAAATTTATCGAAACGGTCAAGAATATCTCGGTCACTTTCGGCGGCATCAACCTCGAGGACATCAAGGCCCCTGAGTGTTTCGTGATCGAGGAGCGGCTCAAGGAGGAGCTTTCGATCCCCGTCATGCACGACGACCAGCACGGCACGGCGATCATTTCGGCCGCCGCGCTGCTCAACGCGCTCGAGATCACAGGCAAGAAGATCGGAAAGGTGAAAGTGGTCGTCAACGGCGCGGGCGCAGCAGCCGTTTCGTGCGCGAAGCTTTACATCGCGCTGGGCGTCGAGCCTAAAAACATGGTGATGTGCGACAGCAAAGGAGTGCTTTCGGTGCGCCGCAAGGATCTCAATCCGACCAAAGCCCGTTTCGCCACCTCCCGCGACGTCAACACGCTCGAAGAAGCCGTCAAAGGGGCTGATGTATTTCTCGGGCTCTCGGTGGCCGACGTACTGACTTCCGAAATGGTGCAAAGCATGGCCAAAAACCCGATCGTCTTCGCGCTGGCCAACCCGAACCCGGAAATCCGTTACGAAGTAGCCCACGCGGCCCGTCCCGACATCATCTTCGCTACGGGACGTTCGGACTACCCCAACCAGGTAAACAACGTGCTCGGCTTCCCTTATATCTTCCGCGGTGCGCTCGACGTACGGGCCACGAAGATCAACGAGGAGATGAAGATCGCCGCGGTACGCGCGCTGGCCGAACTGACCAAGGAACCGGTACCCGATATGGTAGCAGCCGCCTATAACGACAACAACATCACTTTCGGCCGCGAGTACCTGATCCCGAAAGCACTCGACCCCAGGCTGATCACACGCATCTCAATGGCCGTCGCCAAAGCGGCGATCGAATCGGGCGTCGCGCGCAAAACGATCACCGACTGGGACGCTTACAGCCAGGAACTCGAAAACCGCATGGGACGCGACGACAAACTGATGCGCTCGATCCGCTCGATGGCCCGCACGGCCACCCCGCGCAGGCTGGTCTTCAGCGAAGGAGACAGCCTCAACACGATCAAGGCGGCGATCCACCTGCTTTCGGACGGCATCGCCACCCCGATCCTCATTGGCAGCCGCAGTAAAATTCACGCACTGCTGGACGAGCACAAACTCTCGCTGGACGACAAATACATCCTCGACTTCCGCAGCGACGAAGAGGAACCGCGCCGCCAGCGGTACGCCACGCTACTGTACAGCAAAATGAGCCGCAAGGGTATCAACCACGCCGAAGCGCTCAAATACATGATGCAACGCGACTGGTTCACGCTGATGATGGTCGCTTCGGGCGATGCGGATACTTCCCTGCTCGGTTTCGGGCACAGCTACATCCAGTCGCTCGAACCGGTGCGGCAGGTATTCGGCCTCCAACCGTCGAACCGGCTGGCGACAATGCAGATCGTCACCACCAAGCGCGGCCCGATGTTCTTCGCCGATACGGCCGTAATTCCGTCGCCGAGTGCCGAAGACCTCGCCGAAATCGCACTGATGGCCGCCAAGACGGTACGCCGGTTCGGTATCGAACCGGTTATCGCGATGCTCTCCTACTCCAATTTCGGCACCGACGAGGAACCGCTCGCGCTGAAAGTGACCAAAGCGGTCGAAATCCTGCACAACCAGTACCCCGAACTGCTGGTGGAGGGTGAAATGAAGGCTGATATCGCACTCGACCGCGAATCCCGGGCCCACCTCTATCCGTTCAACAAACTGGGCGACCGCGAAGTCAATACGTTCATCTTCCCGAACCTGTCGGCCGCGAACATCTCCTACAAGCTGGTCGAAATGCTCGGAGGCGCCGAAATCAACGGTCCGATCCTGATGGGACTGAGCCGCGCAAACGTCCACCTGGTGTCGGAAACGGCCAGCGTGCGCACGCTGATCAACCTCGGCATGATCGCCGCCGCCGAAGCTACCCCGGCGAAATAAACCCGCGACGTTTTCGGAATCCATCCGAATGCGTATATTTGCAACATATCCCCACAAAGGCCCGGATGCGGGCCTTTGTGGGTAATGGCGACCACAAACGTCTCAGAAAAACGTCCGACCATGAAAGGTTTTATTTATTCGGTATGGCTCAGCTGCCTCGCCTGTACGGCGGCGGCACAGGAATCCCAATCCGCCCCGACACAGGAACTTCCGCCGTTACAGAACCCTGAACAGGTTTCGATCCACCGGGAAGCGCCCCGAACGCAACTGTACAGCTACAACAAAAAAGAGTTTGCATTGGCCGGCGATACCAGTTCCTCGACCTACATGCAAAAACTCGGCGGCGAATGGAAAGTAAAAACCTTCTCCGCCCCGACCCCGATCGATTCGGTACAGGTCACCGCCGACGCGTCGTTCTGGCCCGGCATCACACCGCCCCAGAAGGGTGATAACGGTGCATGGGCGGCCATTTACCGCCATGAATTCAAAATGCCGTTCGCGTGGATAGACCGCGAAGTATTCGCACATGTCGGTCCTGTGCACCGCGCCTATTACCTCTACATCAACGGACGGCTGGCCGGTTATCACGAGGATTCGAAAACCCCGGCCGAATTCGACATCACCAAGCTGGTCACCGAAGGTAAAAACCACATGGCGATCGTAGCCTATGCAGACCCCGTCTCGACGACGCTCGAAAACCAGATCCAGACGAAGGGAACGGCTCTTCAGGGCGACGTCTATGTTTTCGCCCAACCGAAAGTACGGATGCGCGATTACGTAATCGACACGCGCTTCGCACCCGACGGCACGAGCGGACTGTTCAACTTCGGCGTGATCGTCAAATCTCACCTGCTCAATCCCAAACAGGTGACCGTTTATTACGACCTGTACGGTCCGGACAGCACGCTGGTCCGCTCGGGCAAACGCGACGCGCGGTTCGAGATGCGCCTCGAAGACACCGTACGCTTTTTCGAAAACATCCCGAACATCGAATCGTGGAGCCACGAAAGCCCGAAACTCTACACCGTTGCGCTACGCATCCAGCATGAAGGCCGCTTTACCGACTACACCACGCTGAAAATCGGTTTCCGGGACGTACAGTTCTCGGACAAGGGCATCACGATCAACGGGCGTCCCGTCGAATTGCGCGCGATAGACTACCTCTGCCCCGACGACGAAGCGACGCTGTGCAACGACCTGCTGAAATTCCGCATGGCGGGGATCAACCTGCTCCGCGTAGAGCGCTATCCGCAAAGTAAACGTTTTTACGACCTGTGCGACCAGTACGGGATCTACGTCTGCGACCAGGCCAACCTCGATACGCACCTGAGCGGCGAATCGCTCCAGGCAGGGGGTACTCCGGCCAACGACACGCTCTGGCAACAGGCTTACACCGACCGGGTGCTGAACATGTACCATTTTTCGAAAAACCACCCGTCGGTGATCATGTTCTCGCTGGGCGGCAAAGCGGGACGCGGCTACAACATGTACGAGGCTTACCTGGCACTGAAAGCGGTCGAAAAGAACCGCCCCGTGATTTACGGGGCGGCAGGGGCCGAATGGAACACCGATATGGTGGTGGGCACGCCCGGGGGACGCAACGCCTCGGATACACGCTACACGCTGCAATTCGGCACGCCTTCACAGTGGCAAACTTCCCCGGCTACACCGGCAGCGATCACCGTCGAGCCGATCGACATCGAGCATGGCAAAGCAGTCATCCGCAACGGCTTCACCCTTGCGAACCTGCTGAACTTCGAGGTAGCTTATACCGTTTCATCCAAATCGAAGGTGATCCTGCAGGGCCGGCTCAACCCCGACATCAAGCCCGGCAGCAGTTCCCCGGTCGAAGCGGCGTTGGATGCGTTGAAACCCGGCAAATACACGCTGACGATCTTCGTTGCGCACAAAGATGCAATGCCATGGGCTAAGAAAGGTGAACGACTGGCGGAGCAATCCTACCCGCTCGTAATCCCGAAACAGCCGAAGGGAAAATAACGGCAGGACAAACCCGGAAAAACAATGAAGCGGGAGCATCTTTCGATGCTCCCGCTTCATTTACTCCTATTTTATTCCTTGCCAGCTCTATTACCCGGACCCGCTGTTTTATTACTCGCTAGTTCTCCCCGCCCACCCGCGCAAGCGGGAGAAAGTTCACCCGTTTAATTGCGGCGTGCAAACCCGAGGTAATAAATCAGCGTTGCGATAGCCGACAGGGCGGCTACCAGGTAGGTGCGCGCAGCCCATGACAGGGCCTCGCGTGCCTGCGCAACCTGCGCCCCTTGCAGCGTATGCGTGCTCTCGAGCCAATCCATCGCGCGTGCCGAAGCATTGTACTCGACCGGAAGCGTTACAAGGCTGAAAAGCGCCGACAATGCGATCATCGCGATACCCACCCAGAACAGTGCCGGGAAAGTATTGATCAACAGGATACCTGCAATAATCACCCACGTAGACCACATCGACGAGAACTGCACGATGGGCACCAGCGCCGAACGCATCTTCAGCGGCGCATAATCGCGTGCATGCTGTACGGCATGGCCGCACTCGTGCGCCGCGACGGCGGCGGCCGAAACGCTGTTGCTGTTGTAGACGCTCTCGCTCAGGTTCACCGTCTTCGTGGCGGGATTGTAATGATCGGTCAGGTGCCCTTGGGTCGCTGTCACCTTTACATCGTAAATACCGTTGTCGTGCAGCATCTTTTCAGCCACCTCGCGGCCCGTCAGGCCGCCGGGAAACATCACTTGCGAATACTTCTTGAAGACCGATTGCAGTCTGGCCTGCACGATCATGCCGACCACTGCGATTACGATAATCAGTATAAAACCGGGATTCCACATATTTTCAAAATCAAATTAGGTTTACAATAAAACGTCCGGAGTGCAAAATTATTATTTTTTCCCTAACCGCCATACTCCGGTTACTCGACCGCCCGGTAACGTTCGCGGGCTTCGGCCCGCGTCATGGCGTTAAAATGCCACCATTCGCTGCGCAGCGGACGGAAACCTGCCTGCCGCATCACCTTGCGCAACAGCAGCCGGTTGTCGAGTTCCTGCTGTGTGATCCGGCCCTGAGCAACCAGTTCGTCCTCGCGGTCGATATGCGCCTCCTGACCGAAATAGTCGAAAGGCGTTCCCATCGGCAACGGGGCACTGTTCCCATCAGCCAGCGTCAGGTCTACGGCCGCGCCATAATTGTGGAGCCCCCCGCCGTTTGCAGGATTCGACACGTAAATGTATTGCGGAGTCCCTTTGACCAGGTTCCACATTTCACGCTGGACCGACATCGGACGTGCGGCATCGTATATCAGCAACCGCAGGCCGGGACGCTCGCACCGCAAACACTCCGAAGCCCGGTACAGCATCCGCGCCGCTTCCGGCAGCAGGTAGGCGCGCCGCAGGTCGGTATACAGAACTTTGCCCGTAAAATTCTCAGGGGTAGCATAAACCAAATGCACCAGTATCGCGGTATCGTCCGGAACGATCTCAGTCAGTCCCGCCTCCGCCAACCGCCGTTCGGTCGGCGAAAGTGCCCCTGTTTCCCGTTCAGGTTCAGCACCGGTAGCAGAAACTGTATCATAATCATAGCCGGTAACAGCCTCCACCGGCACCGTATCCGCCGAACTGGTGAGGGCAGTATGGATCGCACCGCGTCCGCGACATGAAATCAATAGTACGACGCATCCCAGCGCCAACAGCGATACAGGACGGCCGTAAAAAAACTCCCGATGAAAAACCTTCATCCGCGGTTACGGTTTACGGTCCGTATAGTGGGCGTCCGCCTGCTGGGTCGGCATCACCAGGATATCGTTGACGTTGACGTGCGGCGGAAGCGACACGATCCAGCCGATCACGTCTGCGATATCCTCCGCACTAAGGGGCTTCACCCCTTCATAGACCTTATCGGCCCGTTGCCGGTCACCGTGAAAACGAACGACCGAAAATTCGGTCTCGACCATACCGGGACGCACCTCGGACACCTTAATACCGTGCTTCAGCAAATCGATCCGCATCCCTTCGCTCAACGCATGCACGGCATGCTTCGACGCACAGTAGACCGCCCCGTCGGCATAAGTCTGGCTTCCGGCAACCGAACCGATATTGACGATCAGCCCTCCCTGGCCGCGCTCGATCATCATGCGCGAAACGATCCGGGTGATATAGAGCAATCCCTTGACGTTCGTATCGATCATCTTGTCCCAGTCCAGCGGATCGCCCTCGTCGATCGGTTCAAGGCCCGAAGCCAGCCCCGCATTATTAATCAGGACGTCGATCGCGCGGAAATGCGCGGGCAACGCCTCGATCGCAGATTCGGTCTGGATGCGCTCGCGGATATCGAATCCCAGCGCATGTACTTTGATGCCGTACTTCTCTTCGAGTTCGTCGCTCAGTTTCTGCAGGCGGCCGCTCCGCCGCGCCGTAATGACCAGATTGTACCCCGCAGCGGCAAGTTTCCGTGCGACAGCTTCGCCGATCCCCGACGAAGCGCCCGTAATCAATGCTGTCTTACCCATAACATTCTCCTTTCGGTATAAGACAAAAGTATGGATTTTTTGCGTTACTTTGCACGGGTTTCCCCGGAAACTTCTATCTTGCAGCAACGATGAGCCGAATCAACCTGGAATACTTTCTCGCCCGGCGGATTGCCTTTACCCGCGGCGGCCGCAAAAACAACGTGATGGTCCGCATCGCGACGCTGAGCGTCGCCGTAGGCATGGCCGTGATGATCGTTTCGCTGGCGGTGATCTTCGGTTTCAAGCACGAAATCACGGCGAAGCTGACCGGTTTCGGCTCGCATGTGCAGATCGTCAACCTCGACGGCAACACCTCTTACGAGACCGTCCCGATCTCGAAAAACCAGCCGGTCGTGCCGTTGATCGAGAAACTGCCCGCTTGCGGAGAAATTCATCCGTACGCGATCAAAGCGGGCATCTTGCGCGGCGAAGAGGCGATGCAGGGCGTCGTGCTGAAAGGGGTGGGCCCCGACTACGACTGGTCGTTTTTCCGGGAGAATCTCTCCGAAGGTTCGATTCCCGTCCTCTCCGACTCGGTCCGCAACAAAGACGTACTCATTTCGCACAGGCTCGCCTCAATGCTGAAACTCCGGGTGGGCGACCCGCTCGAAATGCTCTTTATCCAGAATCCGCCGCGGCGGGACCGTTTCCGCGTAAAAGGCATTTACGACACGCAGTTCGATGAACTGGACAAAGTGATGGTGCTTACCGACATCCGCAATGTCCAGCGGCTCAACGGCTGGGATTCGACCCAGATCACCGGCTTCGAAATCACGACCACCGATTTTCCCCGGCTCGAAAAATTCACCGATGCCGTGGACGAGCTGATATTCGACACCCCGCCCGCCGAAGGCAACACGCTGCGGGTGATCAACGTCCGCGAACGGTACCCGATGATTTTCGACTGGCTTGACGCGCACAACGTCAATGCCGGGGTCATCATCACCGTCATGCTGATCGTAGCCCTGTTCAACATGATCGCCGCGCTGCTGATCATCCTGCTCGAACGCACGTCGATGATCGGCGTACTGAAAGCCCTGGGCATGGGCAACCGTTCGCTGCAAAAGATGTTCGTGATCCGCTCCTCGTTCATCATCCTCAAGGGAATGTTCTGGGGCAACCTTTTCGGCGTGGGACTCTGCCTGCTGCAGCATTGTACCGGCCTTGTCCGGCTCGACCAGGCCGGTTATTTCCTCACCACGGTGCCGATCTTCATCGACTGGGGATGGTGGGCGCTCTTAAACCTGATCACTTTCGCCTTTATCGTCTCGCTGCTGGCTTTGCCGACGATGATAATTTCACTAATTTTGCCGGAAAAGAGCATCCGGTTCGAATAGCCCAGCATGAAACCTTACAACACGACAGAAAGTAAAAAAGAGCAGGTACGGTCGATGTTCGACGCGATCGCATTCCGTTACGACGCGCTGAACCACCTGCTCTCGATGGGCGTGGACCGCTCATGGCGGCGCAAAGTGGTCCGCCGCGTACACGCGGCAAAACCGGCAACGATCCTCGACCTGGCCACCGGCACCGGCGACCTGGCAATCATGCTCGCACGCAAATGTCCGCAGAGCGCCGTTACCGGCATCGATCTGTCCGAGCAGATGCTCGCGATCGGGCGCCAGAAAGTCTCGCAGGCCGGGCTGGAACAGCGCATTACACTCATGCAGGGAGATGCCGAAAACCTGCCGGCGGAAGACAATTCGTTCGATGCCGTGACCGTCGCCTTCGGCGTGCGCAATTTCGAAGATATCGCCCGGGGAGTCGCCGAAATCCACCGCATCCTGCACCCCGGCGGAATTGTCTGCGTACTGGAATTCGGCATGCCCCGAAACAAGATATTCGGTACGCTGTACCGTTTCTATTTCCACAGGATACTCCCCGCAGTCGGACGGATGCTTTCGCACGACAAGAGCGCCTATACATACCTGCCGCAATCGGTAGACGAGTTCCCTTACGGCGAAAAGTTCCGCGGCATGCTCCTACAGGCGGGATTCATGGACTGCCGCATCACGAACCTCTGGGGCGGAATCGCCCAGATTTATTACGGACGAAAACAGGCATGAAAAAATTATTATTACTGGCCGTCCTCGGTGCGGTGACACTGTTGGGCTCGTGCATCAGGCCCGAAAAACTGTCGTTCGAGGGCATCGAATCGATCCAGGTGAAGGGAGCCACCGCCTCGCAGGTGGGTATCGACCTGGGCATCAAAGCCACGAACGCTTCGGGCAGCAACCTCACACTGACAGACATGCAGCTCACGATCAGCAAAGAGGGGCGCAGGATCGTCGACATCGTACTGCGCGACAAGGCGCGGCTGCCGCGCAAGAGCAGCGGCGTCATGACCTTGCCGCTGGCCATCCGCTTCGACGGCCCGCTCGGCGCATTGGGGGTCTATTCCGCATTCTCGAAAGGATTGCAGAACACCACCCTGTCGGGCTACGTGACAGCCCGGGTGGGCTGGGGCAAAAAAAAGATCGAAATCCCGGAAATGCCGCTTGACCAGATGGCCCGCCAATTCGGGTTCGATCCGGCGGAACTGCTCAAAAACATGTAACGACCGTAACCGAAAAAACAGCCGATGATGAAAAAATTTGGATTTGGGGGCATCGCCCTGTTGCTCGCTCTGGCATCCGCCCCGCTCAGCGGGCAGACCCTCGATCAGTTCAAACGGCAAGCCGCACAGGCCGATCCCTCCTACAACAGCCGCGTCGTAGCGACCGAACACGGCAGCGCGGCAACTGTCGTACATTCGATGCAGGCACAGCCTTCGGGAACCAAAATCCCGGGGTACCGCGTCCGGATTTTCCTCGACAACGGACAGAACGCTCGTGCGTCGGCCAACGGGGCCATCGCCCGTTTCCGCGAAATATATCCGGATATTCCGGCCTATTTGTCGTATGAGAATCCCTATTTCAAGGTGACGGTAGGCAATTGCCTCACGTCGGAAGAGGCGATTATCCTGTTGGGAAAAATCAGGGATGCTTTCGACCGTGCGTTCCTCGTACGCGAAGAGATCTCGCTGTCGCTTTTCGGCGAGACAGCCTCGTCAATTCCCACCAGCAACGGCACTTCGGAGCCGGCAATCTGATCCGGCACAGCCTCATTCCCGCTGTATTTTGTGGCAGCATCCGAACCCGGCGACACAATTCCCGGACGGGCGGAATACTGCCTCGGCTTATAATAAACGAAAAAAAAACGTCATTTGCAAATCCCAGGGCAAGAAAAAGCATTTTTCAGTAAAAGTTTCTCGAAAAAAAGTTTCTTTTCTTGATAAACATTTATACCTTTGCCCCGAATTAAATAACTAACTAATTTTCTTTTACTATGAAAACTTTTACTAAATCTGTACTGATGCTGGCCGTTGTTGCTGCATTCGTTTCTTTCGCTTCTTGCGGTAACGCCGGTGCCCAGAAAGCCGCTGAGGATTCTATCGCCGCTGCAAAAGCTGCTGATTCGATCGCACAGGTTGAGGCTGCTGCCGCTGCCGCCGCTGCTGCTGATTCGACCGCTGCTGACTCTACCGCCGCTGCCGCTACGAAATAATTCAGCGACCGACAGATTTACAGACAAAAATAGTAAGAGGCTCCCGATGGAGTCTCTTACTATTTTTATACCCGTTACCCTTCTTATTTTATCTTACAGTATTCTCCTATTCCCCTCATATCTTATCACCATATATATATCATCATCCTTAATTATTTTTTCCGCTTCCCTGTGTTCCTCTTTGCTGTTTACCGCCTCTCCAACGGTTCGCAAATCACCGGATCACAATAAAAAACCGCTCCCCGAAGAGAGCGGCGATCTTTAATCCTTATCGTTACCCGAAATTCGCATCCGGCATTCTCACACGATCGGAGAGCTGCCTGCGACACTTTGGAACAACCTCAATCCCCGGATATTCCCCCATCCAAACACATTCCGAGTGATCCGGATTATTTCGTATAGCGATATTCCGCACCATCCTTGCGGATCGTAACCTGCGCGCGGCCGGACGCTTCGACCCGGCCGATCACCTGCGCATCGACGTCAAACGAACGCGAGATGCGGATAATGTCGTCGGCTACCGACTCATCGACATAAAGCTCCATGCGGTGCCCCATGTTGAAAACGCTGTACATCTCGCTCCACGGAGTCTGCGACTCCTGCTGAATCAACTGGAACAACAGCGGGGTTTCGAAGAGGTTGTCCTTAATCACATGCAAATTGTCGATGAAGTGCAGCACTTTGGTCTGTGCCCCGCCGCTACAGTGAATCATACCCTGGACATGTCCCCTGTAATCCTTCAGTACCTCACGGATAATCGGCGCATAAGTGCGCGTCGGAGAGAGCACCAGCTTACCCACCGTCAACGGGCATCCCTCGATGCGGTCGGTCAGGCCGTAACGGCCGGTATAGACCAGATCGGACGGCAGTCCGCCGTCGAAACTCTCCGGATACTTCTCCGCCACGGCTTTCGAAAAGACGTCGTGGCGTGCGGACGTAAGGCCGTTACTGCCCGTTCCGCCGTTGTACTCGCTCTCATAAGTGGCCTGCCCCGACGAGCTGAGGCCCACGATACAGCACCCGGCTTTGATATTCGCATTGTCGATCACATCGCTGCGGCGCATACGGGCCGTCACGGTACTGTCCACGATGATCGTACGCACCAAATCCCCCACATCGGCCGTCTCGCCGCCGGTAGAATAGATCCCGACACCCAGGTCCCGCATACTTTGCAGGAACTCCTCGGTTCCGTTGATCACGGCCGAGATCACCTCGCCAGGCACCAACCGCTTGTTGCGGCCGATCGTCGAGGAGAGCAGTATATCGTCCAGCGCACCGACGCACAACAGGTCGTCGGTATTCATCACCACGGCATCCTGCGCAATTCCTTTCCACACCGACAGGTCGCCCGTCTCGCGCCAGTAGGCGTAGGCCAGCGAGGATTTGGTGCCCGCCCCGTCGGCGTGCATAATCAGGCACGCCTCAGGATCCCCCGCGAGGCGGTCGGGGATAATCTTGCAAAAAGCTTTGGGATAAAGGCCCTTATCGATATTCTTTATCGCGGCATGCACGTCCTCTTTGGAAGAGGAAACGCCGCGTCCGGCATAGCGGGACGAAGTGGACATAATGACTCTGGATAATATTGGAATTTAGTCCAAAGATAGGGATTTTATTTCGTTTGTTGCCATTTTTTAGGTATTTTTGCTCAAATCGAAGCACCCTAACATGGCAGCGACCCCAAACAAACAGGAACCGGTATTCGAACTGATTCGGAGCATGAGTAAAGCCGAAAAGCGGAACTTCAAGCTCTATGCCACCCGTCTGGCCGGAAACCAGGAAGCGAAATTCCTCACGCTGTTCGACTACCTCGACTCGCTGGACGAATACGACGAAAAGCGCATCCTGCAGCGCTGCCCGATCAAAAAGGAGCAGCTGCCCAACATGAAGGCGCATCTTTACAAACAGATACTGGTGAGCATCCGGTTGCTCGACGTGCAACGCACGGTGCCGATGCAATTGCGCGAACAGATCGATTTCGCACGGATCCTCTTCGACAAGGGACTGTACCGGCAGAGTTCGAAACTGCTCGACAAAGCCGCCGAACTGGCACTCACCAATGAGCAGTACACGATGGCCATCGACATCGTCGAAATGCAGAAAAAGATCGAAACGCTGAACATCTCGCGGGGCATCCTCTCCAAAAGCGAGAGCCTCAGCCGGCTTGCCGGCACGATGTGCGACAAGATCGTCCGGATCAACGACCTGTCCAACATCTCGATGCAGCTCTACGGGCTCTACCTCAAACTGGGTTACACCCGCACGCAGAAAGATATCGACCTGATCATTCAGGTTTACGGCCAAAAACTGGCCAAGTACGAAGCCTGCGACGAAGGGGAGCTGTCATTCACCGAGCGTTTTTTCCTCTACCAGGCCAATGCCTGGTACAACTACATCCTGCACAACCTGCTGCTGTGCTATAAATATGTCTGCCGGTGGATCAGCCTGTTCGACGAACACCCGCACATGAAGCAGTTGATGTACGATGCCTACCTGCGGGGCTATTCGCGCCTGCTGGACAGCCTTTTCCTGCTGCGCAGCCACAAACGGTTCGTCTCCACGCTCAGGGCTTTCGAAAAAGAGATCGGGGAGATCGGGAACATCAGCGACAACGCCCGCATGATCGCCCTGCAAATCCTCTACACCAACCGGATCAACAACTATTTCCGCGAAGGACTCTTCAGCGACGGAATCAAGATTATTCCCGAAGTCGAAGAATTTATCCGCAACTATTCGAATCAGCTGGACCTGCACCACCGCATGGTGCTTTACTACAAGATCGCCTGCCTCTACTTCGGCAACGGCAACTACGGCCCGTGCATGGAGTACCTCAAACGGATCATCAGCACGCGTGATCCGCAAATCCGCCGCGACCTGCAATGCTATGCGCGCATCCTCAACCTGATCTGTTCCTACGAATCGGGAATCGACTACAACATCGACTACCAAATCCGCTCGGTGTACGTATTCCTCGTAAAAATGAACGACATGCAGCAGGTGCAGCTCGAAATGATGCGTTTCCTCAAACGGCTCAACACGATCTATGCCGGCGACATGAAAGAGGAATTCCGCAAACTTTACGAAATCCTCAAGCCGTACGAGCAACATCCATACGAACGGCGGACTTTCTATTATCTCGACGTCCTTTCGTGGCTGCAAAGCAAGGTCGAAGGAATCCCCGTAGCCGAAGTGATCCGCCGCCGTTTCCTGTCCGAAAACAAATAACGCCCCGCCGAAGCCGCAGCTTCCGGTTCAGCCAGCCGGTCGCTCGTTCCCGATTCACCGCTTGCATCGCTCCCGTTACCCACCCTCTTACCAGTCCTGATTCACCGTTCCCAAGTCTCCGACTTCATCGTCCTGATTACCTTATTCTCCCACATCCGGTTCGCCTGCTCCGATCGGCCGGATCCGCCCCGCCCTTTCCCAAATCCACCGGATCGGAGAGATCCGTTAAAATCTTTCCTAAAAATTTTTACGAATTACAATCCGGGGCGATCGGACCCTTGTAACTTACAGTTTCGAAGCAAACCACCGGACACACACGCTATCCGTTAATATTTCTCGTGTGCAAATTTTAACATTAATACGCATTTTAATTGTTTTATAAAACATAAATTTGCAATTCCTAACGCTTTATTTTATTTTTGTCAGCATCCAATCGAAAAATTAAGAGGAGTTATGGAAAAACATGTTCGTCAGTACGTGGATGATTTCATGGCCGGAATCATCGCGAAAAACCCCGGGGAGAAAGAATTTCACCAGGCCGTACACGAAGTGATCGAATCACTGGCCCCGTACATCCTGGAAAATCCGGTTCTCGCCAAGATGAAAGTTCTCGAACGGATCGCCGAACCCGAGCGCGTGGTAATGTTCCGCGTGCCGTGGCTCAACGACAAGGGCGAGATCGAGATCAACCGCGGTTACCGCGTACAGATGAACAGCGCGATCGGTCCCTACAAGGGAGGACTGCGCTTCCATGCTTCGGTAAACCTCAGCATCCTGAAGTTCCTCGCGTTCGAACAGGTGTTCAAAAACAGCCTTACCACGCTGCCCATGGGGGGCGGCAAAGGAGGTTCGGACTTCAACCCGAAAGGCAAGTCCGACAACGAAGTGATGAAATTCTGCCAGTCGTTCATGACCGAATTGCAGCGCCATGTAGGACAGGACACCGACGTTCCTGCCGGTGACATCGGCGTAGGCGGCCGCGAAATCGGCTTCCTGTTCGGCCAGTACAAACGGCTGCGCAACGAGTTCACCGGCACACTGACCGGCAAAGGGCTCGGCTGGGGCGGCAGTCCGCTCCGCCCGGAAGCGACCGGCTACGGTGTCTGCTATTTCGCACAGGAGATGCTCGCCGCCAAAGGCGAAAGTTTCAAGGGCAAGACCGTGGCCATCTCCGGTTCGGGCAACGTCGCGCAATACGCTGCCCAAAAGGCTACCCTGCTCGGCGGCAAGGTGGTTACGCTCTCCGATTCGTCGGGTTATATTTACGACCCGGAAGGAATCGACGCCGAAAAGCTGGAATACGTGCTGGAACTGAAAAATATCTTCCGCGGCCGCATCAAAGAATACGCCGAGCGCTACCCGGCAGCCACCTATTACGAAGGCCAGCGTCCCTGGAGCGTCAAATGCGATATCGCACTGCCGTGCGCAACCCAGAACGAAGTGAACGGCGAGGAGGCGAAAATGCTGGTCGCCAACGGCTGCATCTGCGTCGCGGAGGGGGCCAACATGCCTTCCACGCCCGAAGCGATCAAAGCCTACCAGGACCATAAAATTCTCTATGCGCCGGGCAAGGCGGCGAATGCCGGGGGCGTAGCCACTTCGGGCCTCGAAATGACGCAAAACTCCGAAAGGCTCCTTTGGACGGCCGAGGAGGTGGACAACAAGCTCCACTCGATCATGCGCAACATTCATGAAGCCTGCGTCAAATACGGCACTGAGCCGGACGGCTATATCAACTACGTCAAAGGAGCGAATATCGCCGGCTTCATGAAAGTGGCCAACGCGATGCTCGCACAAGGCTGCGTATAGCGGAGCGACGATACCGGGAAAATAATCCGGGACACATGCGAGCATGGTTGCCTTACATCCTTTTGAGGCATTATTTCCCTGCACCACGAATATTCCCCGGATACCCGATACCGAAATATCCCTGTCCACACCCGGATGCATGCGACTGACAAACGGGGAAGAGTGATTATAGCGCTCTTTCCCGTTTTTTTATTACCTTTAGTCCCCGGCCGGATGCTCCACGGACATACGAAGCCGCTGCAATTATCCCATGCAAAAGCCCCCGGAAGATTACCGCAACCGGCCGTAACACCCGCCATCGACCGACCATCAACCGATTAACTGCAACCTGCCAGCCATGATGAAACCTTATGCACTCCTGCTTGCGGCACTGTTGAGCTGCCCCGTTCTTTTTGCCCAAAAGCCCGACCGCGTCCCGCCCGAAGTGATGCGTCAAACGTACGAAGAGGTTAAAACCCCGTACAAATACGGACTGATCATGATCCCCGAACCGGGTAAGATGATCGACAGCCCGTCCATCTTCCGCGACAACGGCAAATGGTTCATGACTTATATCGTTTTCGACGGCAAAGGTTACGAATCGTGGCTGGCCGAGAGCGCAGACCTGCTGCACTGGAAAACGATCGGCCGGATCATGTCGTTCACCGACGGCACCTGGGACGCGACGCAGAAAGCGGGCTACATCGCGCTACAGGATACCGAATGGGGCGGTCGCAACGCTCCGGAACCCTTCGAAGGCTATTACTGGATGTCCTACATCGGCGGATCGGCCACGGGCTATGAAGCGGGCAAACTCGGCATCGGCATCGCCCGCACCAAGACCCCGGCCGAAGCCCGGGAATGGGAACGGCTGCGCGGCCCCGTACTCAGCGCCGAGGATACCGACGCCCGCTGGTTTGAAACGGACGTCCTGTACAAAAGCACGATTATCCGCGACCCCGACCTGAATACGGGCCATCCGTTCGTAATGTTTTACAATGCGAAAAGCAAATTGCGTCCCAACAACCGCGGTATCGAACGGATCGGCATGGCCGTTTCGAACGACATGCGGCACTGGAAACGTTTCGGCGACCAGCCGGTAATCGACAACGGCGCCGGCATTACCGGCGATGCCCAGATCGTCCGCATCGGCGATCTGTGGGTGATGTTCTATTTCGGCGAAGGATGGCGCCCCGGCGCATTTGACCAGTTCGCCTGCTCGTACAACCTCAAGAACTGGACCCGCTGGGAAGGTGAAAACCTGATCTCCCCGTCGGAATCCTTCGACAACCAATATGCGCACAAACCGATGGTACTCAAATACGACGGGGTGGTCTACCACTTCTACAACGCTGTGGATAAGCAGGGCAACCGCGGACTCGCACTCGCCACGTCGCAACCGGTCGGCAAAAGCGAATTGTCTTATTGATTGCGGCAGGCTTTCACTCGCGTTTACAGCCTTGGCTATACAAACATACCGCATCAAATACATAAAGATTCGTGCATCTAAAGATTTATGCATCGAATAACGCCGTTCGGTTCTCACGCCAAACAGAAGCCTGCAACGGATTCTCGCGTACGGGCCGACCTGCTTGAAATAAATTCCATGAAGTTCATTTTTCATCGTCTATAGGCTGCTCCGTGCAGCGAATTTCAGAAATAGTCCTATCTTTGTAACACGATTGCGGCACCGGCACATGCATGTTAACCACCGGCACCGTAATCGCACCGTTTCCGCCGAATCCCCTAACTGGCAATGACGCGGAAAAGACATACTATACGAGCAGCAGCTTGTGTTCCGTGTTTGAAAATCTACCCAATTCTTAAACCTCTTGGAGCATGCGCTTGCCTGTCGGAGTTGCGTGCGGCGGTTGCCGCCGCGACTACGGCATGGGGGCATTTGTCAAGAGAAGGGTATTGGGTAGTACCTCAAGCACGACGAATCGTTCCCATGCCCTTTTTTCGGGTTGTCCGCCTATCGCAGGAGCCCGGATTTACAGGCATGGAACGGAAACAGCCTACCCCCAATTCCCATGCAAACGCCCGATCACAAACAAGACGAGAAATCCGGCTGGAGCCGGCTCAAACAAGTCATCGACTGGAGTGGCATGTCCGTGAACCGCTTCGCCGGAGCAGTCGGCCTGCAGAGAAGCGAAAGTCTCTACCAGATCAAAAAAGGAAAAAACGGTATCAGCCGCCGCCTCGCCTCCCGGATACTGGAGCATTACCCGCAAATCAATTTCACCTGGCTAATGACCGGTAAGGGGCACATGCTCGCCGAAGAAAAAACCGATTTGTTCAAAATTCCCATTACGTTGCGGCTGACCTCCGAGGAAGCGCACGACCTGCTCGACCTGCTGAAAGAGATGTTGGAAAAACCGGCGCCACCGGATGACCGGCCGCTTTAGTACGCCTGCCTGCATCTTCCCGACCGGTTACCTGCCCCATCGACAAAGCGCTATTCGACTTATTTTCAACTACATTTGAATTTTTAAAAATATTTATTTCTCATACTGGATGCAAAAACATTTGCGCTATCGATTATTGTAATTATATTGTATTCTACAAACCTATAATACAACCCTATCATGATGAGAAAACTTCTTTTACTACTCAGCGTCGCTGCGATCGCCGCAGTTGGGTATTGCATGACTACCCATTCAGACGGAGCAAACATCCAACCGACCGACCAAAACACTCAGGTTGTTTCGGACAGCAACCAAGCCGCCCAGTCAATCGAAAACCGGCTTTGGTTCTCACTCGAAGACGGAGCATGGTATCTGAATGCCACTTACCCCGTCGCCACCCATTTGATAATCGATTACAGCGGCTACCCGATCCCCGGCACCCAAGTCGACTTCCCCTACGGATACTCCAGAATCCCGATGAACCTCAGCTCGGCGATAACCGACCTACAAATCGAATTGATAGAACCCCGCTCGGACGGCGTTTACAATTATACTTTCTGATTTGCGATTCTATAGGCAGGCGTCCGATTCCGCCCGGATGCCTACCTGTAAACGGAGAAACGACTGTTTCTCCGTTTTAATTTATCCGGACCTATCTTATTTTGTAACCTGTAACTTACTTTTCTGTGTATGTCCTGCACGACCAGATTACGTAAATCAAGTTCTGATTCATCAAAAAAATGAAAATCAGGAAACCGTATCCTACTCCCCCTTTCGGCCGTGCGAAAACACTCGTCGCGCAGGCAACGTTGTATGGATAATAAGCAGCCAGGGAACAGCATGCTGTTCCCTGGCTTTCGGTTTATCTTTTCGGCAAGTAACTGACCTCTCGTCAAAATCACCCTGCGCCAAATTACATCAGTCAAGCTACGCCAATCCCGCTGCAATGGCTTGCATCCGAAGCCAACCTCTACAAAACGATCTTGTCGATCTCGTCAAAAGAGAATGGCCGGATCAGGCAGTCGCCCACCCCGTTCATCAGCACGAAATTGACCGATTTGGACTCTTTCTTTTTGTCCAGTTTCAGGGCTTGCAGCAAACGCGGCAGTTCGATACCAGAGGCCAACGGAAGCCCCATTTTTTCCACTACGGTCCGGATTCGCGCGGCATCGGCAGGCGAGAGCATGCCGTTCTGCTCAGACAGCGCGGCGATCATCACCAGGCCGATCGCCACCGCCTCACCGTGCAGGAACTCGCGCGAACTCTTCTCAACAGCATGTGCGAACGTGTGGCCGAGATTCAGTTTGCGACGATCACCATGTTCCTGCTCGTCACGCGCCACAATATCGGCTTTGACATGCACAGCCCTTGTGACCGCGTCAAGCAAAAGGGCCCGGTCTGTGCGGAACTCCTGCAACGTATGCCGCTCGAACAGTTCGAACAAACCCGGATCGGCAATCAGCCCGGCTTTGACGATCTCGGCCAGCCCGGCCCGGAATTCGCGTTCGGGCAAGGTTTGCAGCAACGAAAGGTCGCACAGTACGAAATCGGGCTGGTTGAAGGTGCCCACCATATTCTTGTATCCCTCGAAATTCACGCCGTTTTTGCCGCCGACGCTCGCATCCACCTGCGCCAGCAGCGTCGAGGCCACGAAGCCGAACGGCAACCCGCGCATATAGGTCGAAGCGACGAAACCGGCGATATCGGTCACGATTCCGCCGCCGAAACCGAGGATGAACGTACTGCGGTCGGCCCCGAGCGCCAACAATTCGCCGTAAAGCTTCTGGGCCGTGGCCAGCGTTTTGTTCGTCTCGCCCAATCCGATCAGGCAGTAATCGTACGCGCCGATGATCGGACGGTAGGCATGGAAAACATGTTCGTCCGCAATGACAACCACGCGCTTGCCTTCGGGCAGATAGTTCTCGAGCGAGTTGATCACGTCGCCGATCACGACCCGCGACGGGCTCTTGCCCGGACGTTGAACCTCAATGGTCTGTTTCATATCAATGTTTTTAAAGGCCTATCCACTCGCAAAGATAAATTTTCCCCATTTATTTCGTACCTTTGCAACCGTTAAAAACATCATTATATGCAGAATTTACGCAATATTGCGATCATTGCCCACGTCGACCACGGCAAAACAACGGTGGTTGACAAGATGATCCTCCAGGGGAATCTTTTCCGGGACAATGAGAAGTCAGGCGAACTGATCATGGACAACAACGATCTGGAACGCGAACGAGGAATCACGATCCTGTCGAAAAACGTCTCGGTCGTTTACCGCGACTACAAAATCAACATCATCGACACCCCGGGCCACTCCGACTTCGGAGGCGAGGTGGAGCGGGTACTCAATATGTGCGACGGCGTACTGCTGCTGGTCGACGCGTTCGAGGGCACGATGCCGCAAACCCGTTTCGTACTGCAGAAAGCGCTCGCGCTGGGGAAAAAGCCGATCGTCGTAATCAACAAGGTGGACAAGCCCAACTGCCGCCCCGAAGAGGTGCACGAACAGGTTTTCGACCTGATGTTCACCCTCGGAGCCACCGAAGAACAGCTCGACTTCGTAACGATCTACGGCAGCGCAAAACAGGGCTGGATGTCGCACGTCTGGAAAGAGCGCACGACCGATATCACCCCGCTGCTCGACGCCATCATCGACAATATCCCGGCTCCGCAGGTGGTCGAAGGCACTCCGCAAATGCTGATCACCTCGCTGGAATACTCCCCGTACGTGGGCCGTATTGCAATCGGCAAGGTTACGCGCGGCACCCTGACTTCAGGAATGCCCGTTACACTGGCCAAGCGTGACGGCGTCACGATGGTCAAAACCCGCATCAAAGACCTGATGGTTTTCGAGGGACTGGGTAAAACCAAGGTGGACAAGGTGGAGTGCGGCGAAATCTGCGCTCTGGTAGGCATCGAAGGCTTCGAGATCGGCGACACGATCTGCGATTACGAGAACCCCGAACCGCTCGAACCGATCGCCATCGACGAACCGACGATGAGCATGCTGTTCACGATCAACGATTCGCCCTTCTTCGGCAAGGACGGCAAATTCGTCACTTCGCGCCACATCAAGGAGCGCCTCGACCGGGAGCTGGAAAAGAACCTCGCACTGCGGGTAGTACCGGGCCCTTCGTCGGACAGCTTCGTCGTTTACGGCCGGGGCGTGCTTCACCTCTCGGTACTGATCGAAACGATGCGCCGCGAAGGTTACGAATTGCAGGTAGGCCAACCGCGCGTGATTATCAAAGAGATCGACGGCAAGAAATGCGAACCGGTCGAAGAACTGACCATCGACCTGCCCGAAGAGGTGGCCGGCAAGGCGATCGAGCTAACGACCAAACGCAAAGGTACGCTTACCGATATGCAGACGATACACGACCGCCAGCGGCTCACTTTCGACATTCCCTCACGCGGCATCATCGGCCTGCGAAGCAACCTGCTCACGGCCACTGCCGGCGAAGCGGTGATGTCGCACCGGTTAAAGGGTTTCGAGCCCTACAAAGGCGACATCGAAATGCGCACGAATGGCTCGCTGATCGCGATGGAGACCGGAACGGCCTACGCTTATGCGATCAACAAACTACAGGACCGCGGCACTTTCTTCGTCTCTCCGCAGGAAGAGATCTACTGCGGACAGGTAGTGGGGGAAAGCACCCGCTCGGAAGATATCGTCATCAACCTGACCAAGTCGAAAAAGCTGACCAACATGCGCGCCAGCGGCTCCGACGACAAAGTATCGATCGCACCGCCGGTCATCTTCTCGCTCGAAGAGGCGCTCGAATACATCAAAGAAGACGAATATGTGGAGGTAACGCCGAAACACATCCGGTTGCGCAAAATCCTGCTCAGCGAAATCGACCGCAAACGCCAGGCAAAATAAATGCCCGGCGGCAGCCGTTTTTACTGTAATCCGGCCGGATTCGACCGATATTGAGGAAGGCAGTCCTCCCTCTTCGCGAACTGGCACTGTTGGCTGGCGGATAACAGCCGGGAACTACCGGAGCCGATACAGGCGGACATGTCGTGTCCGATCCTTCCATACGACGGCGACGCGACCGCACTTACAGATACGGCATCGCCCATGACCGGCCAGCAAACGGAAACCCGGCCGAAACCGGAGATATACAAGGGCCGGTTCAAACAGGAAACAGGAAAATGAAAGCCGGAACACCCCGGAATAGCGACACAAACGATAACAGATAACTAAAACTTTCAAACCGACTGACTCATGAAACGATTCCGCCTCGGAGCCCAGGCATTGGCATTGACTTGTGCCCTGATTGCGCTCCCGACGACGCTTTCGGCCGCAAAGCCGGAGACGAGACCCGCAGTTTCGACCGCGGCGATCCCGACAGATTACAAGGAAATCTGCAACGCCCTGCCCGCGAAAGGCCTGCAACACCCCTACCTCGTATTCAACGAAGCCCAGAAACCGGCTATCCTCGAATACATCAAAACCAACAAACGCGCCGGGGACATCTACCGGATGCTGCAACTCGAAGGTGAGCGCTATCTGCGCGTAGACGCCGATCCGGCTCCGGCGATGAACGACATCAAGAGCCGTTTTTCGGGCAAAGACGACCACGCCGCCTACCAGAACTACTACCAGTACGGCAGCGTGGTGTGCGCCCTGCTCTACCAGCTTACGGGCGACACCGCCTACGCGAAACGCGCATACCAGCTCGCCGAGAAACTATGCGAGATGGATACGTGGCGGCTCAGCGCGCACTATTTCGAAAATATCTACACGCGCGTATGGCCCTACGGGGTTAAAGACGACCAAGTGGCTTTCCCGTTCGATATCTGGGTAGGCGACTGTGCGGCCGACCTCGCTCTGACTTACGACTGGATCTACCCGACCCTCACCAAGGCGCAGCGCGACCGCCTGCGCAGCGGGCTGCTCGAACAGGCGGTTTTGCGCGTGAGGGGCAACTACGACTACCAATGGTGGGCGAATGCCTACAAATGCAACTGGTCCGGCATCTGCTTCAACGGATTGGGCATGGCGGCGCTGACGCTGCTGAACGAAGACCCGCAACTGACCGACGTGGTGATCCGCAGTATCGAGGGTATCGGCGGCATGGTGAGCAACATCACGCACGAAGGCGGCTGGCAGGAAGGACGCCACTACTCGGTATACGGCCTGTGCCAGTCGATGATGTTCATGGATGCGATCAAGCGCCTTTCGGACGGCAAGATCAACATGTTCCTGATCGACGGTGTGAAAAATGCCCCGGCTGACTTCGCGCTGTTCGGCATGACCGGCAACTTCAACGACGGCACGTTCCGCGACAAGGGGATAGGCGGTCCGATCGGCTCGCCGGGTATGTACGGCAAACTGGCTGCCGAAACGGGCAACACCAATGCGATGTTCTACATCAAAACGTTCCTCAACAGGCCCAATGCACTCTTCGGCGGTATCCGCAACAACGCGACCAACACGATCTGGGACCTGATCTGGCCTATGCCGACGGATATTCCGGCCACCAAACCGGCCGACGCGTCGAAACATTTCCCGGAAATCGACTGGGCTTTCATGCGCAAGGATTTCGGCGACGACTACATGCAGGTCGCTACCAAATGCGGCCCGCTGGACGATCCGCACCACGGCCATCTCGACGCCGGCACATTCAACCTCACCTGGAAGGGCGAATCGGTCATCGGTGAATTCTCACAGGAGTTCTACGACCAGTTCATCTTCAACGACGACCGCTGGGACTACCTCAACATCCGCAGCCTCGGCCACAACGTAGTGCTCGTGGACGGCGAGGAGCAGATCATCGCCAAACGCAAAGACCAGCCCTGGAAAGAGGGTATCGGCGGCAAGATCACTAAGTTCGAATCGTTGCCAGGTTTCGCCTACACGCAGATGGACGCGACCAAAGCCTATCCCGGCGAGCACCTCAAAGGATGGAAGCGTACGCTGATCCTCGACAAGGAGAACAATATCGTGCTGGTGCTCGATAAGGTCCAGAGCGCAAAGGGAGCACAGATCGACCTGCTGTTCCACCCGAACGTTGAGGCGACCGTGTCGGCCGACGGCACCTACGCTGCCCTGAACGGCGACTCGACGCGCATGGAGATGAAGTCGATGAGCAAAGCGCCGCTGTCGCTGACCAAGCAGAACCAACTCTATTACCGCATCGTGCAACAGGCTCCCTATGCATGGGTTCCGTGTCTCTACACCACAGTAAAGGCTCCTTCGGAAACCACTGTAATCGGCACGGTATTCTATCCGACCGAACTGAAATCAGGTGCGAACCAATTCACACTGGACGAAAGCGGCAAGAACCCGGTCATCCGCTATACGGCCGGAGGCAAAAATTACGCTTACGAAATTTCTGACACACAAGTAAAAGCGATCTAATAAGTCAGGCAAGCGACAGGCCGGGTTCGGACAAATCCCAAGGCCTGGACTGCTGAAACGACGAACGAATCTGATGAATGAAACACGCGGCCTTCCGGGGCCGCGTGTTCTGTTTTCACCGATGACCATGACGGCTTGTATAGGGATTACGATGCCGCAAGACAAGACAAGACAAGACAAGACAAGACAACTCTCCCCACAGGATATAACCGGCCCCATCCGTCCCTTATAAGCACAGAAAGTGCAGGAGAAAAACGGACGCGTAAAAAGCGTAATCAATCGGTAAAAACAAAAGGGAAGTAGGAATAAGGGCAAGCGAGAATACCGGAGAGAGGGGAAGGCTACTTCGGCGCCTTGCGGTAGAGGTAAACGGCGATAAAGGCGTAGAGGATATTGGGAATCCACACCGCAATCCCCGGCGGGAGCAGGCCGCCTTTGGCAAATTCGTCGGTAAACTTGCTAAACAGGATAAACGAGAAGCAGAGCACGATGCCCATTCCGATATGCAATCCGGTACCGCCGCGCACCTTGCGGGAAGAGAGCGACACGCCGATCAACGTTAAAATAAAGGTCGAGAACGGGGCTGAAAAACGCTTGTGCCACTCCACCTCGAAATGCGGCACCATATCGGAACCCTTCGCCTTCTGCTGCTTGATAAACCGGCCCAGTTCGGAAATGTTCATCGTCGTAACCACATCCTGCATCCGGCCCAGTTCGTTGAGCCGCAGGTTAATGACCGTATCGAGCGGCTGCGTATTCGTAAAAGTCTCCTTTTCGCCATCGAAATGCCGGACGATACTCTTCGGCGCGCTCCAACGGCCCGTCTCCGCGTCGAATTTCACATTGGCCCCTTCGAGCGACGAAACGATCGCGCCGTTCTCATAGGTCTCGAGCACGAAATAGCCAGCCGTATTGGTAGGCCCCTGATAATCCCGGATATAGACGAACGTACCCGGCTCGATCTGGCGGTAGATATGCCGGTCGTATTTCAGGTTCTTCAACCGCTTGAGGTACTGCATCTCGAAATCGAGACGATTCGAGTTGGCAATCGGGATCACCACTAAATTCAGCACCAGGCTCAACAGCGTAATGGCCGCAGCACTGAGAAAATAGGGCCACAGGAAACGGTTGAAGCTCACACCGCCGGACAGGATCGCGATGATCTCGGTCTGGTAGGCCATCTTCGACGTGAAGAAAATCACAGCGATAAAGGTGAACAGCCCGCTGAACTGGTTGATGAAAAAGGGTATGAAATTGAGGTAATAGGAGAAGGCTATCTTCGACAGCGGCGCCTTCAGCTCGATGAAGTCGTCGATTTTTTCCGCAGCGTCGAAAATCACGACGATCACGATAATCAGCGCAATGGCGAAAATGTAAGTCCCGAGGAACTTACGCATGATGTAGCGATCGAGGATTTTAACTCCGGGAAACTTGATTTTCATAACCTGCGGGATAGTTTTTCAACCATAACGGGTTTCCATTCGGAAAAAGTGCCTTGCAAAATCTGCTCACGCGCCTCGCCCACAAGCCAAAGGTAAAACGCAAGGTTATGCAGGCTGGCGATCTGCGCGGCCATCATCTCGCCGGCGATGGTCAGGTGGCGCAAATAAGCTTTCGTATAGGCGGTATCGGCGAAACAATGCCCCATCGGGTCGACCGGAGAGAAGTCATCGCGCCATTTCTGGTTACGTATATTGATAATTCCCTCGCTGGTGAACAGCATCCCGTTGCGGCCGTTGCGGGTCGGCATCACGCAGTCGAACATATCCACGCCGCGTTCGATCGCTTCGAGCAGGTTTACCGGAGTCCCGACACCCATCAGGTAGCGGGGTTTGTCCTGGGGCAGGATCGAATTGACCAGCTCGATCATTTCGTACATGACCGGCGCGGGTTCACCCACAGCCAGCCCGCCGATCGCATAGCCGTCGGCCCCGAACTGCTGTACGAATTCGGCCGAACGGGCCCTCAGATCGGGATAGGTGCATCCCTGCACGATCGGAAACAACGACTGGTAATGACCGTATTTGGGTTCCGTTTTCGCATACTGCTCGAAACAGCGCCCGAGCCAGCGCGAGGTGAGTTCCCACGATTTTTTGGCGTAATCGTATTCGGCATCGCCCGGCGGACACTCGTCGAAAGCCATCATGATGTCGGCTCCGATGCTGCGCTGGATATCGATCACCCGTTCGGGCGTGAACAGGTGGGCCGAACCGTCGATATGCGAATGGAAACGGCATCCCTCTTCGGCCAGTTTGCGGCAATCGGCCAGTGAAAAGACCTGGAAACCGCCGCTGTCGGTCAGGATCGGACGGTTCCACGCGCTGAAGCGGTGCAGGCCGCCCGCCTGTTCGAGGATATCCGTTCCCGGACGCAGATACAGGTGGTAGGTATTCCCCAGAATAATCTGCGCCCCGACCTCTTGCTCCAGGTCACGGTGGAACACCCCTTTGACGCTGCCCACCGTCCCCACCGGCATAAAGATCGGTGTCCGGATTTCACCGTGGTCGGTAGAGAGCACCCCGGCGCGTGCGGCGCTGCGGGAGTCGGTATGTAGCAACTGGAATTCCATGCGGGTCGTCTCCGGGTCGCAGGCATCCATGCAAAACAGAGCATGTCCGGCCCCGGGCGATGCAAAGGTAAATATTTTTCCCTATTAATCGGGAGAATGTACCGGTTCTCTTTTGCGGTTTGTCCGAAATCATGTAGTTTTGCGTGAAATTGCCTTTAATCGCGTGAGTTTTTTCGAGATATACTACAACCAACTGGTTGACAACGGAATCATCGATCCCCGGCTGGCATTGGGCCTGTTGGGAGCGGTCCTGTTGCTGCTGATCGTCCAACTCTACTATTACCTCGGCGTTTACGGCCGGCTTCCCCGCTACCGCAACAACCGGGGAATCGACCCGCAAACGGTACCGCCGCCCGTATCGGTAATCGTCGTAGCCCGCGAAAATTCCTATTATTTCATCGAACATACGCTGCCGTTGCTGCTGGGCCAGCAATACCACCAGTATGAGGTAGTGGTGGTGGATTGCAGTTACGACGAGGAGATCGGCCTGCTGCTGAACGAAGCGGCCGCCATCTATCCGCACCTGCGGCTGACGCGGATCAACGCGCAGCCGAACTACGAGCACAGCATCAAACTGGCGATCACCGTCGGCATCAAAGCGGCCGCCTACGAACATATGGTCTTCACGACGGTGGACAGCTACCCGACCTCGGAGCGATGGCTCTCGCTGATGGCCAAAGGATTTATCGGGGGAAACGTGGTGATCGGCTACTGCGGCATCGAAATCCGGAAAGGATTCGCCAACCGCATGATCCGCTGCAACCGGCTCGCCACTTCGGTACGCTACCTCGCAGCGGCGATCCGCGGTCGTGCCTACCGCGGCATTTCGCACAACATCGGCTACACCAAGAGCCTTTACTTTGCACACAAGGGTTTCAACCACCTGAACATGAACATCGGCGACGACGACCTGTTCATCCAGACGATCGCCACACCGACGAATGTCAGCATCATCATGAATCCCCACGCCACCGTACGCCAGATGCAATACGGCGGATTGGGCTGGTGGCACGCGATGCGCAAGACGCTCACCTATGCATTCCGCTACTATCCGCGCGGAATTCGCACCAGCATTTCGTTCGAACTGTGGAGCCGCATGCTCTTTTTCCTTACGGCAATTGCTGCGATTATTCTGCTTCCGCCCTGGTGGAAGATCATTCCGGCACTCTTTCTGCTGCTACGCCTGCTGATCGTTGAACTGAAAATCTGGCGCATCGGCAAACGCCTCGGCGAACGCAAGCTGGCAGGCACCTATATCCTGTACGACTTGACCTCCCCCCTGGGCGAATGCTTCCTCGCGCTGAGCCGCAGACTGCGCCCCAACAGAGCCGTATGGAGATAGAAAAATACATCGTCGCAACCGACCAGCAACTCATCGAATTTGTTCTCGGCGGGGATTCCATCGCTTTCGAACATTTGTTCAACCGTTACCGCGACTCGATCTACCAGCTCTATATCCAGCGCACGGGGGGCAATGTGGACGACACGAACGACCTGCTGCAGGAGACGTTCGTCAAAGTGTTCCTCAAACTGCATACCTACAACCCTGAACATACGTTCGGCAAATGGGTCTACACGATCGCCCGCAACACCTTTATCGATTTTACGCGTCGCAGGCGCGACGATACGATCTCGATCGAAAGGGCCGGGGAGACGATGGGCGCACTGCCCGCCCCGGACAGCCCCACGCCGGAAGAACACATGATCACACACCAGAATGCCGCACAGTTCGAACTGTTCCTCAGCAAAATGGCTCCGCGCTACCGGGAACTGATCGAATTGCGGTTCTTCCGCGAGTTTTCGTACAAGGAGATCGCCGACCAGTTGAACCTGCCCATCGGCACGGTCAAGACACAGATTCACCGCGCCAGGGAGCAATTGTGCCGCTACATCACCGACCACAACGACAGACAGCTATGACCCGGAAAGAAACCCCGAAACCCGCAGACACCCTGGCATCAGCAGCACCCCTGCACAGCCCGCAACCGGCAGTCGTGCCGCAGACAACCGGGACCAACCGTCCCGGGGCGGAACTGATCGCCCGGTATTTTCCGGAACTGACGGCCGTCCAACAGCAGCGGTTCACCGCACTGGAGGGCCTGTACCGCGAATGGAACGCAAAGATCAACGTTATCTCACGCAAGGATATCGGCCTGCTCTACCTGCACCACGTGCTGCACTCGCTCGCGATCGCCAAAGTGTGCTCCTTCTCATCCGGCGCACGTATTCTCGACGTCGGGTGCGGCGGCGGTTTTCCCGGTATTCCGCTGGCAATCCTTTTCCCCGAAACACAATTCACGCTGATCGATTCGATCGGTAAAAAAATCAAGGTCGTAAACGAAGTGGCGCAAGGAATCGGCCTGCGGAACCTCACCGCAATCCACGGCAGGGCCGAGGCGGTACAAGGTAAATTCGATTTCGTAGTCAGCCGCGCCGTGACCGAAATGAAACCCTTTATCGGGTGGATATGGGACAAAATCGAACCGGGCAACAGCGCCGGAACGCTGGCGAACGGCATCCTCTACCTGAAAGGGGGAGACCTCGAAGCCGAACTTTCGGCAACCGGCAGGCCTTATGCGCTGTACGAAATCGGGAAATTATTCGACGACAGGTTTTTCGAGACGAAAAAAGTGGTCTATATTCCGCGCTGACACAATTCCCCGGCACTGGGAACCATTGCCATCCCACTCCCCCGCCGAGAATACGAGCCATGTGAGCGGCGCCGGGCGAAAAATCATGCTTATACCCCTGCCCGGCGGCTGCGATACACGGCAAAACGCCAAAAAATCAGGGGAAAATTTTTGAATCATTCAAAATTGTTTTACCTTTGCACTCCGCGCGCCCGTAATATCGGCGCAACGTTCCGGCAGCAACGGGTTCCTCAGGGGCCTCGGACGGCACCGGGGCAGACCGAAAAGATAAATATCTAAAAAGATAAACCGATGAAAAGGACTTTCCAACCCTCGCAGAAGAAGAGAATCAACAAGCACGGCTTCCGTGAAAGAATGGCTACCGCCAACGGCCGCAAAGTGCTCGCCGCACGCCGTGCCAAAGGGCGCAAGAAACTGACCGTTTCGGACGAGGCCCGCGCAAAATAGTCTCCTGCACGTCATCGCGGGTGGAAAGCACACGCGCTGCACATATCGAACAAGGCTGCTGCAAGGGCAGCCTTTTCTGTTTGCGAGTAAAACCTTTCCGTCATGTTCAACCTGTCAGAATCCATTGCGGCGCTGGCCGACAAAATCGATAGAGGAGGGCGCCTCAGCCGCTCCGAAGCCAAAACGTTCCTGAGCGAAGCGCCCCTCGCATTGTTGGGGCTGTTAGCGACGCACGCAAAAGAACGCAAAAGCGGCAAAGCCGTTTTCTATAACCGGAATTTCCATATCGAGCCGACGAACGTCTGCGTCTTCAACTGCCGTTTCTGCTCCTACCGCCGCCCGGCCGACTCGCCCGACGCGTGGGATTATTCCAAAGAGGAGATCCTCGCGCAGGTAGACAGCCACCGCGGCAGCGGCGCGACCGAAGTCCACATCGTCGGAGGGGTACACCCGCGCAACGGACTCGATTATTACATCGACCTGATCCGATCGGTCAAGGGCCGGATGCCACAGGCATCGGTCAAGGCTTTCACAGCCATCGAACTGGCCTATATGATCAACAAGGCAGGGTTGCCGCTCGAAGAGGGGCTTCGCCGGCTCAAAGAGGCCGGCATGGAAGCGATCCCCGGCGGCGGCGCCGAGATTTTCGCCGAACCGGTCCGCTCCCGCATCTGTCCCGAAAAAGGAACGGCCGACGAGTGGCTGAGCGTACACCGTACCGCACACCGGCTCGGCATCCCGACCAACGCTACGATACTCTACGGGCATATCGAATCGCTCGACGACCGTATCGACCACCTCGACCGCCTCAGGAGGCTGCAGGACGAAACGGGCGGTTTCAACGCCTTCATCCCGCTCAAATACCGCAGCCGCCACAATTCAATGGAGGAGATCGGAGAGGTGAGTATCGTCGAGGATATGCGTATGACGGCGCTCGCGCGCCTCTATCTGGACAATATCCCGCACATCAAGGCCTACTGGCCGATGTTCGGCAAAACCACCGCACAACTGGCGCTCGCCTTCGGTGCCGACGACATGGACGGCACGATCGACGACAGCACGAAAATCTATTCGATGGCCGGCGCCGAGGAGAGCAAACCCTCGGTCACGACTGCCGAAATGGAGGCGATGATCCGCTCGGCGGGTTACGAGCCGGTCGAGCGCGATACGTTTTACAATCCGGTGAAAAAATAGTATCTTTAGCGCCAAATCGTCCCGGTTATGGATTACCTACGCAAACTGATCGCCAAGATAAGCGCCAACCCCATCGCACGCAACCTGGTACTGGCCCTGTGCGCAATCATCGTCTTCGGCTTCGTGGCCAACCTGCTGCTGAATCTCCTGACGCGCCACGGACAGGTACGCGACGTACCGGACCTGAGCGGAATGACCGTCGAAGAGGCGAAACACGCCGGCAAAGGCTCTTCGCTGCGTATCGAAATCAACGATTCGCTCTATGTGCCGGCTTACCCGGGCGGAGTGATCCTCGAACAAAACCCGGTAGCGGGGGCTCAAGTGAAATCAGGGCGGCGCGTCTTCGTCACGATCAACTCCTACCGGCAAAAGATGGTGACGATTCCCTATGTAACAGGGTTTTCGCTGCGGCAGGCCAAAAGCAACCTCGAAATGGCCGGCCTCGGCATCGACAAACTGATTTACCAAAACGATATCGCCACCAATAACGTACTCGAAGAGCGCTACAACGGCAAAATAATCCACCCCGGCAGCAAAATGCAGGCGGAAATGGGTGCAGGTATCACGTTGGTCGTAGGCTTGGGCAGCGACGCGACGGCACAGGCCGTTCCGCGACTGGCCGGCTTTTCGGCCCGTGAAGCGAAAAGCCGCCTGTGGGAAGCCGGATTCAACGTAGGGAAGATTACCCGCGATGCCGGTATCAACCTGCTCAATGAGAAAGAGGCCAGAGTCAGCGCGCAGTCGCCTGCGGCGGGAACGCGCCTCGGATTGGGCACCGCGGTCGGATTCACGCTGTCGCTCGACGACGCGAAGATCGAAGCAGGACGCAAAGCCGCCGACCGTTCGGCACGTGCCGCGGCAAAAGCCTATGCCGATTCGGTTGCCTCTGCTACGGCGGAATAAAACGCCGAATCCGGCAGCCTACCCATGATCGTTATGTTATCGGGAAATGGGCGCCGAACGCTAAGTTCTACGGGCTGAGCCCGTAGAACCGAAATCCGGAAAGCCATATCCGCCCCGGAACCGGGATCCGGCGCGACAGATAACATTCTGCCCGACAAACACGGGAAAGGACCAAACCATAGCCGTCCCGGCTCCGACTAAATCTTGCAACAGACAACCTTATGCCACCCATGACACCGACCGACATCGCCGAAATCCCGTCCGAAGAGTTGCATCCGCTACCGGGAACGGACGACGATCAGCAGGATGAGATGTACGAGCATTTCAGCCTCACGGTCGACAAGGGGCAAGCCCTGCTGCGCATCGACAAGTTCCTTACCAACCGCATGGAAGGCGCTTCGCGCAACCGCATTCAGACGGCTGCCGACGCTGGAACCATCCTCGTCAACGGCACGCCGGTAAAATCGAGTTACAAAGTCAAACCGCTCGACCGGATTTCGATCGTGATGCCCTACCCAGTTCGCGAAATCGAAATCATTCCCGAAAACATTCCGCTCGACATCCGCTACGAGGACGACGACCTGATCATCGTCAACAAAGCCGCCGGAATGGTCGTACACCCGGGTCACGGCAACTATTCGGGCACGCTGGTCAACGCGCTGACCTACCACCTCAAAGACCTGCCGCTGTTCCAGAACGGCGACATGCGGGCCGGACTCGTACACCGCATCGACAAGAATACGTCGGGGATTCTCGTCATCGCGAAAAACGAACGGGCGCACGCCCGGCTGGCAAAACAATTTTACGACCATACGATAGACCGGGTCTACTGCGCGTTGGCGTGGGGCAATATGGAAAGCGAAGAGGGTACGGTGACCGGCAACGTGGGCAGGAGCCTCAAAGACCGCATGAAAATGGCCGTTTTTCCCGACGGGACGCAGGGCAAGCATGCCGTAACCCATTACAAAGTACTCGAGCGGCTCGGCTACGTGAACCTGCTCGAATGCAGGTTGGAAACGGGCCGTACGCACCAGATCCGGGTACACATGGAATACATCGGGCATCCGCTGTTCAACGACGAACGGTACGGCGGCGACCGCATTCTCAAGGGAACGACCTTTTCGAAATACAAGCAGTTCGTCGAGAACTGCTTTCAACAGCTGCCGCGTCATGCGCTGCATGCCCGCAGCCTCGGGTTTGTGCATCCCTCGACAGGGAAGTATATCTATTTCGAAAGCGACCTTCCGGAAGACATGCGCACGGTGATCGACCGCTGGCGCAACTACGTGGCCAACCGCCCCGCCGAAAATGAGAACGAATAAATCCGGGCCAACACAATTCAATTTAACCAAGACCGCTTTCCTCCCTAATAACCGGAACAGTTCCGGATCCAAAACAAAAAGCTTCCCGGCTGCTGACAGCCGGGAAGCTTTTTATATCACGAACAATAGCGGAGACGTACCTTGATGATCGGGAATAACCGGATTTACTCTTACGAATGCATTGGCCAGAACACCCCTGACAGCCCGTGAATCTTTTATAAATTCTGCCTATTTTTTCGATTTCGCAATGATCGCGCGGCAGGCCTCGAGCGTCAGGCCTTCGGGTTCCTGCCCTTTCGGAATGCGGTAATTTTTGCCGTCGAAAGCGATGTAAGGACCGTAGCGGCCGTTGAGTACCTGCAACCCGGGCTCCTCGGCAAAAGTCTTGATCGGCTCCTTCATCCGTTTGTCCTTAATCCGCTTCTGTTCGATCAACTCGATTGCACGCGGCAGCTCGATCGTATAGGGATCGTCGGTTTTGGCCAACGACACGAATTTACCGTCATGACGCGCATACGGGCCGAAACGCCCCACGCCGATCACCACCTCTTTGTCCTCGAATTCGCCCAACTTACGCGGCAAATCAAACAAGGCAAGAGCCTCGTCAAGCGTAATCGTCGCGATCAACTGCCCTTTTTTCAGACTGGCAAAACGCGGCTTTTCCTCATCTCCCTCAGCGCCGCCGATCTGTGCAACGGGACCGAAACGGCCGATCTTCACGAAAACGGGCTTACCGCTTTTGGGATCGATACCCAGTTCGTGCATCTGGCTGCTCTTGACCGGCTTGCTTTCCAGCGCCTCGTCCACTTTCCTGTGAAATTCATCGTAGAAACTGCGGATCATCTCCGGCCAGCTCTTCTCGCCCATCGCAATTTCATCGAACTCCTTTTCGACCGACGCGGTGAAATTGTAATCCATGACGGCCGCGAACTGCGCATCGAGAAAATCGGTCACGATCATGCCGATATCGGTCGGCGAAAGTTTGTTTTTTTCTTTGCCTACGGTTTCGGTAAGCGTCTTGCGCGCGATCTTGCCTTTGGAAAGCGTCAACTGCGTGTAGCCGCGCTTCTCTCCGTCACGGCTCTCCTTAATCACGTATCCGCGCGTAATGATCGTCGAAATGGTCGGTGCATAGGTAGAAGGGCGCCCGATACCGAGCTCCTCGAGCCGTTTGACCAGTGAAGCCTCGCTGTAACGGGGCGGAGACTGGGTGAAACGCTGCAGCGCGGTAATGGTTTGCGCCGTCGGCTCGTCGCCTTTTTTCATCGGCGGCAACAAAGCCTCTTCGCCTTCGCCCGTCTCATCCTCGACCGATTCGGAATAGAGCCTGAGGAAACCGTCGAACTTGACCACTTCGCCGGTAGCCACGAACTGTTCCGCCGCGCCGCTGACAGCGATATCCACCACCGTGCGCTCGGTCTGCGCGCTGGCCATCTGCGAAGCGACCGTGCGCTTCCAGATCAGCTCGTAAAGCCGTTTTTCCTGCGGCCCTCCCTCGATCGTCCGGTGGTTCATATATGAGGGCCGGATCGCCTCGTGCGCCTCCTGGGCACCCTTGGATTTCGTTTTGAAGTTACGCACTTCGGAATATTCGGCCCCGAACAGTACGGTTATCTCCTCTTTCGCCGCCGCAAGGGCCTGATTCGAAAGGTTCACCGAGTCGGTACGCATGTAGGTGATGTAACCGGCCTCGTAAAGCCTCTGGGCGACGGCCATCGTCTGGCTCACCGACATACCGAGTTTACGGCCGGCCTCCTGTTGCAGAGTCGAGGTGGTAAACGGTGCCGGCGGATTTTTCTTCGACGGTTTCTGCTCGACGTTCAGTACCGTAAAACGGGCGTCCTTACACTTCCCTAGAAATGCTTCCGCCTCCTGCTCCGTAGCAAAGCGCTTGTTCAGTTCGGCCCGGAACGCACCGGACTTGCCGTTTGCACCGGCAATCTCAAAATCAGCGACCACGCGGTAATAGTCCTTACTCTCGAAAGCTATGATCTCGCGCTCACGCTCGACGATCAACCGCACGGCGACACTCTGTACGCGGCCTGCCGAAAGCGACGGTTTCACCTTGCGCCACAGCACCGGCGAGAGTTCGAACCCGACCAGGCGGTCGAGCACGCGGCGTGCCTGCTGGGCGTTGACCAGGTCCATGTTGATCGAACGGGGATTTTCGACCGCATGCAGGATCGCATTCTTCGTGATTTCGTGAAAGACGATCCGCTTGGTAGTTTTCGGATCGAGCCCGAGCACCTGCGCCAGATGCCACGCAATCGCCTCTCCCTCACGATCCTCATCGGACGCCAGCCAGACAGTTTTGGCCGACTTGGCCAGTTTGTCCAACTCGCCGACCACCTTTTTCTTGTCGGCCGGGATCTCGTAATGCGGTTCGAAATTATTGCTAATGTCGATGCTCAACTCCTTCTTGGATAAATCGCGGATATGGCCGAAACTCGACTTGACCGTATACTCCTTGCCCAAAAATTTCTCTATGGTTTTAGCCTTGGCCGGGGACTCGACAATTACTAAATTTTCCTGCATAATCACTACCTGTATTAAAAGCGAAAACCTAAAGGGTCGCTTTAGGTTTTGTCGTTAGAGCATTTACCGTATCAATGTATAGGTAACCGCCACCCTCAGTGGCAACGGATTAGAGGGATCGTTCGACGTATTCAGCCGAACCTCCTTGTTCGGATTGTAGATTTCGAAGAACGAAGGAGCCACCTCGATCCAGTAATCGCGTGTAGATACGTCAGCCATTACCTGAATAGCCCGGGTAATATCCATCGTATAGCTGTTGCGCGACCGGTTCATGTATCCGCCGTAAGAGAGCGTAACCGGGTTGTATTGCGACACTTCCAATTCGAAAGGATAATCCGAAATCGGACTGAAAGTCGCATAATCCGTATAGAATCCCAACCGGGTAGTCGCCGCATCGAGCGCAGGAATGTCCGGCTTATCGATTCCGATCTCAATCCGCGCGCTATTAATCACCAGCGTCTTATAAGTCGTATTCTTGCTAGTTTTCAATGCCTTCAGGTTCTCGACGAATTCTTTTGTAAAGTGCAGGAAGCTGGTTACACCGCCGCACCCCTGCACATACCCCACCGAGACCGGAACCCCCAATGAGGTCGTGTCGTTGAATTTCGCCGGATCGATTTCGCTGCCGGTGTAGTCATGCTTGTAAGTATTCAGAGACATCAGCTTGGTGTAGGTCGCCGCACCGAACGAATAGCTGCCGATCACCGTATCTTTCGGGGTCGTCGCGGTCTCATCGGTGAAATTATGCGCATATACCTGCATCGAAGCCGAAGTGGTCAGCATGGAAAGTGCGGCGGCATCGCGCGGAGAGTTATCCGCCGGCGCAACATAGATACCTTTGTATTCATTGACGAACAGCGAATCGTCTTCGTACATCTCCGTAGTCGCTTTGAGCAGCCTGTTCATCAACGCCACAGCTTTATCGCTGGTCATCCGTTTCGTAATATTCGTGCCGTCCCCGAGTTTATAATCGAAAGTGAGCAACGGTTCCGGATCGATTACTTCCCGGACATCGAAATGATTCAAATAGTAGATCGAATCCACGTAAAGGCGCTTGGTAACCTCATAGACATTAAAGGTCTGCGTTTTAGCGGTATCACCCGAGCTCAGCGAGGATTCGAACGTCAGATACAAGCAGATCGAATCCCCGACAGGGGCCGTCCCGTAACGGTCCGTAGCCTCTTCATTGGAAGAATAAAACGAGGCTCCGCCGTACTGCCCGAGCCAGCCCGACTCGAAAGCCCCGTAAACGGGATCCTTCTTGGCGCCCATGCATCCGTAATACCAGTTGTAATTGGTGACTGTCATCGGAAGTGAATCCACCAACTGCAGGTAAGCATCGATACCGGAAACGGTATCCTCGAAAATTTGCATCTGCTGGTCATTGGGGATCAACGAACTGCCGACCGTGTTGTCCACTTTCGTACATGAAAACAGGGCGGCAAAAAGTGCGCAAAGGGAAATCCCGGCTACCGCTGCGTTACGACGTCTATTCATTTGCCAATATTTTACGATAGAACGCCTCGTATTGATCCAGATAAGCCGGCGTCGCCTTGTCCTGATACTCCAGAACCGGCTTGCCCTGCTCCTTAAGGCACCCGATCAGTTCATCCGACGGGGCCGCAGTTTCGCAGATTACCCCGTCGATGTAATTCATAACGAACTTCATCAGATTTTCGTATGTGGGATGCTCCAAAAGAGCGGTGTGTTTTTTTTCGACCCCTTCGCTGGCGATCTTTTGCCCAAATTTCGCATCGAGCTCCCCATCGAACCCATCATCATAGAGCGACATGACGATCTTGACGTTTTTGAAAACGGGGTCGTCGGCAAAGGTATTGCGCAAATAGACCGGGACAATCGCCGAGAACCAACCGTGCACATGCACGACATCAGGCACCCAACGCAGTTTTTTGACCGTTTCGAGCACACCCCGCGCAAAGAAAATCGCCCGTTCGTCATTGTCGGCGAAGAGACTTCCCTCTCCGTCGCACAACGTGAATTTACGCTGAAAGTAGTCCTCGTTGTCGATAAAATAGATCTGGACACGGGCCGAAGGGATCGACGCGACCTTGATAATCAACTGATGGTCGTTATCGTCGATGATCAGATTCATGCCCGAAAGGCGGATCACTTCGTGAAGCTGGTTCCGCCGCTCGTTGATAAGTCCGTAACGCGGCATGAAAGTGCGGATCTCATTACCTCTTTCCTGCATGCTTTGCGACAGAGTCCTGCACAGTGTAGACATATCATTTTCAGCAAGATATGGCGTTATCTCCTGACAGACATATAAAATTTTGCAGCTACTCATAAACGACTCCTTCTTATTTCTGCGGACAACGGGCCCGATTGCAAAGGTACGAATTTTTGATGATTAAACAAGCCGACCGGCGACAGGAACAATATGCCTGCGCCTGTAACAGCTTTTATCTCCACATGGTTTTCGACGTGGCGAAAAACGATTACAGAATCAACATCGCGTCACCGTAAGTACCGAAACGGTACTTTTCCTCCTTAGCCACTTTGTAGGCCTCCATCAGCAGGTCGTAGCCGGCAAACGCGGACACCATCATCAACTGTGTAGAATAGGGCAAATGGAAGTTCGTGATCATGCAATTGGCCACGCTGAACTCGTAAGGACAGAAAATAAATTTATTGGTCCAGCCGTCGAACGGTTTGAGGAAACCCTCGGTCGAAACGGAACTCTCCATCGAGCGCATCACGGTGGTACCCACGGCGCAGACTTTACCGCCCGCCCGCTTGATTTGGTTCACCTTCTCGGCTGTCTCCTCGGGAATGACCACCTGTTCGGAGTCCATCTTGTGCTTGGTGAGATCTTCGACATCGACCGTACGGAAATTCCCCAACCCGACATGCAGCGTCAGGAAAGCCATATCGACCCCTTTGATCTCAAGCCGTTTCATCAGGTGCTTGCTGAAATGCAGTCCTGCGGTCGGCGCGGCGACGGCGCCCTCGTGCCGGGCGAAAATGGTCTGGTACCGCTCGTCGTCGATCGGCTCGACTTTCGACCGGATCCATTTGGGCAGCGGGGTTTCCCCCATCTTATAAAGGGTGGCTTTGAACTCGTCGTAATCACCGTCGAACAGGAAACGAAGCGTCCGGCCGCGCGAAGTCGTGTTGTCGATCACCTCGGCCACCAACAGGTCGTCATCTCCGAAATAAAGTTTGTTGCCGATGCGGATTTTACGGGCCGGATCGACCAGTACATCCCAAAGGCGCAAATCGCGGTTCAATTCGCGCAGCAGGAAAATTTCGATTTCGGCGCCGGTCTTCTCCTTGTTACCGTAAAGACGGGCCGGAAAGACTTTCGTATCGTTGAAGGTCAGCACATCCCCTTCATCAAAATAATCGATCACATTTTTAAAAACGGAGTGTTCGATCTTGCCGCTGGCCCGGTCGATCACCATCAGTCTCGATTCGTCGCGGTTTTCGGCCGGATATTTGGCCAGCATGTTAGGGGAAAAGCTGTAATTGTACTGCGAAAGTTTCATCGCTATTGGAAGATTTTAAAGGTTTGCAGACAAGTCAACGGGTTGCAGTCCGTCATTCGGCAATTCCTGCCGGAAGCTTTTTTGAACAGAAACAAGTAATTATTATACGCAAAATATTGCGTTTTGTTTCATCCGGAACCGATTTTTTCTACAATTTCCGAAAAACGATTTTTTTATTGAGCCCGGTTCAAACTCTTCTTCAATGCTATTTTACAGGCGAAACCGGGGATACGGACGGAGCGGACTGCGTGGGCGGAGCGGATGACAGCATGCGTTCAACCTCTTCGATCGTATAGAGGTCCTGCTCGGAAAACGCTCCGCTACGGGTACGCCGCAGAGCTGTCAGATGGCCGCCGCAGGAAAGTTTCTCGCCCAGGTCCCGTGCGATCGAACGGATGTAGGTTCCTTTACTGCACCGGACACGCAACGTCACGTCCGGCAGGTCGATCCGTTCGGGTGCGATCTCATAAATATTGACCAATGCGCGACGCATCCTCACCTCTTCTCCTTCGCGGGCATATTCGTAGGCACGCCTGCCTTCGATCATCTTCGCAGAATAAACGGGCGGCTCCTGCAACTGTTCTCCTTCCATCTCCTGTAACGCGGCCAGGATCGACTTTTCGGTCACATGGCCGTAAGGATAGGTTTGATCGACGGGATGCTCCAGATCGTAACTCGGAGTGGTCGCACCGAGGCGAACGGTAGTCAGGTACTCTTTTTCTTCGGCCTGCAATTCATCGACACGCTTGGTCGCCCGGCCGATGCAGACGATCAGCACGCCCGTAGCGAGGGGATCGAGCGTCCCGGCATGTCCCACTTTAATTTTGCGGTGCCCCAGCCGACGCAGCAGTACGCGCATCTTGCGCACGACATCCGACGAAGTCCACCCGAGGGGCTTGTCCACAGGAAGCACGTATCCTTCCGGGAAGGGAAAATCAGGCATCAAAGGTTGTTTCACAACAATCTTTCGGATTAACGGTTATAATTCTCCGGGGTGCGGAAGCACCTAATTATACCGGAACTCAGATTACGCTGTACAGGATCGAAACGGTGCCGACAATCAGGCAATACACAGCGAAATAGATCAACTTGCCCTTCTTCACGATATTGATCATCCAACTGCAGGCAAACAGTCCGGAGAGAAAAGCGGTCACGAATCCCGCCGTCAGGGCAAGCGCTGAAATCCCGGTTTCGGAAGGGTGGAAGCCGCCTTTCATCAGGTCGAGCACCGCTTCGCCCAGAATCGGAATCAGCACCATCAGGAACGAAAAGCGGGCGACCTGGTCTTTCCGGTCGCCGAGCAGTAACCCGGTAGCGATCGTGGAGCCCGAACGTGAAAGGCCCGGGAGAATCGCGGCAAAAGCCTGGGCGACACCTATGATAAAAGCATCTTTGAATGAAATATTCTCTTTGAGCCGCGGCCGTGCATAATAAGCGAAAGCCAGCAGGATCGCCGTCAGGATCAGCGAGCAGCCGACCACGAGCAGGCCCGACGCGAACAACTCCTCGACCGAATCCTTGAAAAAAAGCCCGACAATTCCCACCGGAATCATCGAAAGCAGTATCTTAGAAATATAGATAGTCTCCGAATTCCATTTGAACCGGAAAAAACCGGCGATCAACTGCAACAATTCCCTGCGGAACACGACGATCGTACTGCAAACCGTAGCGGCATGCACCGCCACGGCAAACGTCAGGTTCTCTTCGCCCTGCAGGCCGAAAAGCGTGTTGAAAATCTGCAAATGCCCGGAACTGCTCACCGGCAGGAACTCAGTCAAACCCTGCACGAGACCGAGCACAATCGCTTCCCAAACTTCCATGCGCCGCTACTCCTTATTTTTAGGTTTCTTCATAATCGCGTAAATCTCGAAACCGAAACCCGCCAGCACCAATATCGGAGCCAGCGTAATCCGCCGGAAGTTGAACATAGCCTCGTTGAAAACGTTCGGGTCGTCGCTGCCGCCGCCGCTCATCAGGATGAAGCCGAGAATGATGATTCCCAGCCCGATCAGCATCAGTTTATAGTTGGCTACGGTCAGCGGCATTTCGCGCTGTCTCTCGGCCAGTGAAGCCGGAGCCTGTTTTTCTCTATTTTTCATGGTCATCGTTTTTTACGCAATATCAATAAATATGGATCTTGCTCGAACTCATCCGCAGGAATTTCCGTACAGCGAAAGCGGTAAAGAGCAGCGAAATAAGTACGCCGCCTGCCATCGTGCCGGCAAAAATCAGCGCGAGGTAGTTGTCGTCGCTGACGAATTTGATCTCGGGCAACCCTTCGTGCAGCCCCATCATCATCACGATCAGCATCGCCCACGCGATCAGTCCCGCATAAATGCCCTGCAGGATGCTGCGCGAAAGGAACGGCCGCATGATGAACCATTTGGTCGCCCCGACCAGCTTCATCGTATTGATGATATAGCGCTTCGAGAAGATCGTCACGCGAATCGTATTGTTGAGCAGGATCAACGCGATAATCAGCAGCGTACCGCCGAACAGCAGCAGGATCATATTGAACTTATTGATATTCTGCCCTATCTGTTCGAGCACACCGCGCTGGTAAACCACCTCAGCGACGCCCTCCCACTGCGACACCTCCTTTTCGAGCGCCGAGATCGTCTCCTTGTCCGACGCACCGGCATTCAGCCTCAATTCATACGAATCGGGCAGCGGATTCTGCTCGAGGAACTCGACGAAATCGTCGCCGAGGTACTCTTTGAACTCCTCGGCAGCGGCATCCTTGCCGATAAAATGTACTTCGCGCACGGCCTCGTTCGCCGAAAGTTTTTTCGACAACGCCTCTGAAGCCTCGGGCGTCACGTCGTCCCTGAGCATCACATAGACCGTCATGCTCTCCTCGAGGCGCTGCGTAGCCCCCATCGCACCGAGAATCAAGTACCCGACACTTCCCAACAGAAACAAAACCAGTGCGATACTGACCGTCGAAATGACATAGGCATTGCGGACTTTCCGCCGGATCCTCTTATTGTTGTCCATCGTTATCTTTGCGTTTTTTATAAGCCCGGTAACCCGCTGCGCCGGCCACCGCCGCCACTCCGCCCAACAACAACAGCGAAGAGATCAGCGTCAGCGAAGAGAGCAATTCGTAATGCGGCGCACGGAAGCGGAACTCGACCGTGTGGGTTCCGGCCGGCAACACCATGGCGCGCAGCACGTAGTCGGCGCGGAAATAAGGCGCTTCGACCCCGTCGAGATAAGCGGTCCATCCTTTCGGATAATAAATTTCCGAAAAAACCGCCACACCGGGGGCTGCGGCCGTATATTCATACCGTTGCAGGTTCACCCGGTATTCGGTCATCGCGATCCTCGCAGCCGAGTCGGCAGCCGGAGCCACGTTTTCCACCAGCGATGCGAACAGTTTGTCCACGACCGCCACGGTTTTGGTGTCCAGCCCTCCGAGCGCTGCAATTTCGGCATCGGGTCCGTCCACAAGGCGTACCGAATCGACAAACCAAGCCGCACCGTTGGCTCCGGGATTGAGTTGCGCCTCAGGAGTTCCGTCCTCACCCTGCACGATAACGTATTTCGTGTTGAGCATGTTGTACACGCCGATATCCATTTTTCCCAGATACCGCTCAATCAGATCCTGGTAACGGCGCAGTTTGGCCCCGTGGTATCCACCCACAGAACGGTGGAAGTAAGAGGTCGTCGCATCGTTGAACGGACTGACGGTCATGTTCAGCACGCGGAAACCCAACTCCTTGTCGGCCAATATTTGTTTGTCGGCTTCCGTCGGACGGATCGTATTATGACGCTCCTCTACGAATTTGTCGCGGCGCAGGTAACGCAGGTTCACCGGCACCATGTCGGCAGTCACCAACAGCGCCAGTACCAGCACGAAGCCCCCCCGTTTGATCTTCTGCCGGTAAAACAGCAACACCGTCCCGGCCGTCAGCAGCACGAACACCAATGAACGGAGCGCGTCGGCACGCATCAGCGACGCCCGCTCGGCACGCATCGCGGCAAAAACGTCATCGACCTGCTGACCGCCGAACATCTGGCTGTCCCCCTCGCCCGTAAACGACAGCAACGTACCGCCCAGCAACAGGAACAGCAAGGCGATACCGCCCACGGCGATCGTCGTATACTTCAATCCCTTGAACAGTTTCTCCCGAGGCACCTCCCCGCTCCACAGTTTCTGCAGTGTCAGCGCGGCGAGCAGCGGCACGCACCAGCCGACGATCACCAGGATCGTCGAAACCGTGCGGAACTTGTCGTACATCGGGAAATAATAATAGAACAACTCGGTGAACCACATCAGGTTCTTTCCCCATGCCAGCAGGATCGCCAGCAACGCAATGACGACGATCCACACCGTCACCCGGCGGCGCAACAGGAACAAACCCAAAACGGCGAGGAAAAGCGCCACGGCACCCACATACATCGGCCCCGAGGTAATCGGTTGCGGTCCCCAGTAGGCAGGCAGGTGCGTAGCCATGTTGCGCGCACCGTATTTGGCAAGGGCCTGCGCAACTTCGCCGTCATCGCTGAATCCCCCTTCGGAGCTGCCTCCGTAAAGGTTCGGGATCAGCAGGTTCAGCGTCTCGCCTTTGCCGTAGCTCCAGGCCGTAGCGTATTCCAGGTCGAGCCCCTCTTTTCCCTCCATCGACGAAGAGGACGCTTTCAGTTCGCTGCCGCCGCGGATCGTATCCTTAGAATGCGTCTGGATATAATAGAGCATCCCCGCATTGCTGCCGACAGCCAGCACGCCGGCCAATACCAGCAATCCCGTCACCTTCGCGAAACGGGCAAGTATTTTCTCTTTATAAGCCCGGACCAACTCACTGATCCAGAACGCCGCAACGATCATCAGGAAATAATAGGTGATCTGCGGATGGTTCGCACCAATCATCAACGAACCGAAAAACGCGGTAAGCGCGGCGCCGGCCCACATATTGCGCCGATAAGCGTACCACACGCCGCCGAAAAGCATCGGCGCGAAAGCCAGCACCATCATTTTGGTCATGTGCCCGGCACCTATAATCACAAAAAAGTAGGTCGAAAAACCGTATGCCAACGACGGAATCAGGCCGATCCACGGATTGACCTTCATGCAAAGCAACATGCAGAAGAAAAAGGCCATCGCCAGGAAAATCAACGCCGCGGGCTGCCCGAGGAAATAGAAAGCCTTGGAGAGAGTTTTCACCACCGCACCGTCGTACTTCATATTGATCAGGTAGGCAGGCATCCCGGAGAACATGTTGCCCTCCCACTGCGGATCTTCGCCAAAAGCCTCGCGGTGCTGCAGGATATCCTCCGTCATGCCGTCGTACTGCAGGATATCGTGCTGAGAGAGCACCTTGCCCTCGAACTGCGGGGCAAAACAGAAGAGCGTGACTATCAAGAAAACGATCAGCGCAGCCAGGTAGGGCAGCGCCCGGACAATATTCCTTTTATGCTCCATGCAGCCGAAAAGTCTAAGATTGAAGTGCAAAGTAACAAAAAATTGTTGAGATAATCCACCGGCGGCTTTGCCAATTCGGAAAAAACGCTGATATTTGTACCTTCTATAAAATCACTTATGGCCACTTTAGAGGAGATACAGCAACCCATCGCCGACAAGGTCCGCCGCTACGAGACGTTCATCACGGAAATTCTCCACAGCGACAGCGGCTATGTCTCCTCGATCTGCAACTACATCCTCGCAAACCGCGGCAAACAGATGCGTCCGCTGCTGGTGCTGCTCTCGGCGGCCCTGCACGGTGAAATCGGCACGCGCAGCTACCTGGGCGCCTCGCTCGTCGAAATGCTGCATACCGCATCGCTGATCCATGACGACGTAGTGGACGAAGCCTTCGTACGGCGCGGCGCCCCGTCGGTCAATGCCCTGTGGCGCTCGCACACGGCCGTGCTCATCGGCGACTACATTTTCGCCCGCACCTACCATGTCTGCATGGAGCAGGGGGGCGACGACATGCTCTCCGAAGCGACCCGTTCGGTACACGAGATGAGCGAAGGCGAACTGACCCAGACCGAACTGTCGGAAAGCCTGCGCATGACACGCGAACTCTACCTCGACATCATCTACAAAAAAACCGCATCGCTGTTGGCGGCATGCGGGGCTATCGGTGCCATTTCGGTCAACGCAACGCCCGAACAGATCAAAGCGATGCGCGACTTCGGCACGAACCTCGGCATCGCGTTCCAGATCAAGGACGACATCCTCGACTTCTCGCCGATGGAGGTGACCGGCAAACCGATGTGCGGCGACATGCGCGAGCGCAAGATTACGCTGCCGCTACTCTACGTCCTCGAAAACAGCTCCGAAGCCGAACACGGCAAACTGATCGGCAAACTCAGCGACATCCGCCAGCGGCCCGCCAACGTCGATTACCTCGCACGCACGGTACGCGAACGGGGCGGACTCGAACATGCCGCGACGGTGATGACCCAATACCGCGACAAAGCGCTTACCTCGCTGGAGAATTATCCCGAATCGCCGGTACGCGAAAGCATGCGGCGGTTCGCCGACTTCGTTCTGGAGCGCAACAAATAAATCCGCCCAGGCCGTCGCCCGGCATACTCCGGTCCCATACGTTATATTTCCATCGCACATTTCCCCGATTCGGGAACCACGCGGGGCTTTTTCCGGAAAAAGTTGTATTTTTGCGTTCTGTTAACGAGAATCCCTCTATCAATTTCTACACACTGCCATGTTTGAAAATCTAACGGACAAGCTCGAACGGTCGTTTCAAATCCTCAAGGGAGAGGGCCGGATCACCGAAATCAACGTTGCCGAAAGCCTCAAGGAGATCCGGCGCGCACTGATCGACGCCGACGTCAACTACAAGGTCGCCAAAAATTTCACCGACGAGGTAAAAACCAAGGCGCTGGGCCAGGATGTCCTCAAATCGGTGAAGCCGGGCCAGATGATGACCAAGATCGTGCGCGACGAACTGGCCGCACTGATGGGAGGCACGATGACCGACATCACCTTAGAAGGCAACCCCGCGGTAATCCTGATCGCAGGCTTGCAGGGTTCGGGTAAAACCACCTTCTCGGGCAAACTCGCCAACTTGATCAAGAGCAAAAAAGGCCGCCAGGTTTTGTTGGTTGCGGGCGACGTTTACCGTCCTGCCGCTATCGAGCAGCTAAAGATTCTGGGGCAGCAGATCGGCGTGGAGGTCTACACCGAAGAGGGAAACCAAAACCCGGTACAGATTGCCGAGAATGCGATCAAGTACGCCCGGACGAACCACCTCAACACGGTAATCGTCGATACGGCCGGACGTCTGGCCGTAGATGAACAGATGATGCAGGAGATCACGGCCATCAAGGCTGTCGTCAAACCGGGCGAAACGCTCTTCGTGGTCGATTCGATGACCGGTCAGGACGCAGTCAATACGGCCAAGGAGTTCAACGACCGTCTCGATTTCGACGGCGTCGTACTGACCAAACTCGACGGCGACACCCGCGGCGGTGCAGCCATCTCGATTCGCGCGGTAGTCAACAAGCCGCTCAAGTTCATCAGCTCGGGCGAAAAGATGGATGCGCTGCAGGTGTTCCATCCCGAGCGTATGGCCGACCGTATCCTCGGCATGGGCGACATCGTGTCGTTGGTCGAAAAGGCTCAGGAACAATACGACGAGGAGGAGGCGCGCCGGCTGAAGAAAAAGCTGGTCAAAAACCAGTTCGACTTCAACGACTTCCTCACGCAGATCAGCCAGATCAAAAAGATGGGTAACCTCAAAGACCTGGCGGGAATGATCCCCGGCGTGGGCAAGATGCTCAAAAACGTCGAGATCAACGACGACGTATTCAAACAGACCGAAGCGATCATCCACTCGATGACCCCGGCCGAACGCGCAGATCCGTCGATCATCAACGGCAGCCGGCGCCAGCGCATTGCGACGGGCAGCGGTACGACGATGCAGGACGTGAACCGCCTGCTCAAACAGTTCGAGGACACGCGCAAAGTGATGAAAAGCGTTGCCGGAGGCATGCCTAAGATGCCCAAAGGATTTAATCCGAGGGGCTTCAAACGATAAAACGCAGACCCGGCGAAAACGGCACGTCACCCGTTCAGCCAACCGCCGCTTTCAAAACGACGCAGGTAACACTCTATCATCCTTGCGGTTGCGGACCGTTTCCGACTGCAAACCGGACCGGGCCACAGCCATTGTAAGACCGACGTATATATCGCATATAAAATCAACGACAACATAAAATCACTGATATGACTATCATAGACGGGAAAGAGGTCGCAGCCAAACTGCGCAAGGAGATCGCCGCCGAGGTGGAAGCCTGGGTGGCCTCAGGACACCGCGCACCTCATCTGGTCGCCATCCTGGTCGGCAACGACGGAGCGAGCCAGACTTACGTGGGCCACAAGGAGAAATGCTGCGCCGAAGTGGGCTTCCGTTCGACGGTGCTGCGCCTCGACGAAGCGATCAGCGAAGCCTACCTGCTCGGAGAAATCGCCAAACTGAACAACGATCCCGACGTGGACGGATTCATCGTACAATTGCCCCTGCCGAAACACATCTCGGAACAAAAAGTGATCGAAGCGATTAACCCTCGCAAAGACGTGGACGGTTTCCATCCGGTCAACACCGGACGCATGATCTCGGGCCTGCCCTCGTACCTGCCCGCCACGCCGGACGGCATCCTCGAGCTGCTCAAACACTACGATATCGAAACCTCAGGCAAGAACTGCGTCGTTATCGGCCGCAGCAACATAGTCGGCCGTCCGATCGCAAACCTGCTCTCGCAAAAAGGTTGGGACTGCACCGTTACGATGTGCCACAGCCGCACCAAAAACCTGAAGGAGGTGGTCCGTGAAGCGGACATTATCATCGCGGCGCTCGGACAGGCCGAATTCGTCACGGCCGATATGGTCAAAGACGGGGCGGTGATCGTCGATGTCGGTATCACACGCGTCAAAAGCGACAAGACCAAATCGGGCTGGAAACTGCTCGGCGATGTCAAATTCGATGAAGTCGCGCCCAAGTGCAGCTACATCACCCCGGTACCGGGCGGCGTCGGTCCGATGACGATCATCTCACTGATGAAAAACACGCTGAAAGCGGCCCGCAAGGAAGTCTACAAAGACTAACCTCTTCCGGCATACCGACACATCGTTTCGGCACCGGCCACGCGGAAGACTCGTAAATACAGGAGTGTAAGAACCCGTGACCGAAAATCCCAATACAAAGCGCTGTCTCAAAACAGAGGCAGCGCTTGCTTTATTTTCCGGCTAAACCGGTGGCAAACAGTCCGAATTCCGCAATTGGGATTGATTTTACACTTTTTCCTCCCGTCGTTTTCTTGTCCTATTCTATCTATTTCCTGCACGCACATTCCTGCATCGCCCGCAAGCTTCCCGAATCTTCCGCAGGTTTCCAAGGCCGGGTTATTTCCTCAATTTTCGAAAAAAGCTGCTGACCAACTCCCCGCATTCGGCTTCGAGTATCCCTCCCCGTACCGTTGTTTTCGGGTGGAACACGGCCTGAGAGACCGTCGAAACGCCGCGTTTGGGATCGGCGGCCCCGTAAATCACGCTACCGACCTGCGACCAATAGCACGCGCCGGCACACATAACGCACGGTTCAACCGTTACATACAGACGGCACTCGGACAGGTATTTGCCCCCGACCGAAGCGGTGGCCGCCGTAATCGCCTGCATCTCGGCATGCGCCGTAGGATCGTTCAGCGTTTCGACCAGGTTGTGTCCGCGACCGACTATCCGATCGCCCCAAACCACCACGGCTCCGATCGGAACCTCTCCCAAATCGAACGCCCTGCGTGCCTCGGCAAGCGCCTGGCGCATGAAAAAATCGTCTTTGTTTTGTATTTCGTTCATTAGAAATTTATACCTTTGAAACTTGTTTGGAACGGCTAAATGGTTCGGTCTATTTTTTTTACGTTCGAGCCGGAATGACAAAAATATAAAATTTCCGATATAATGTACAGAACCCACACCTGCGGCGAACTCCGCAACACGAACCTCTCACAACAAGTCACCCTCTCGGGTTGGGTGCAGAAAGTGCGCAACCTCGGCGCAATGACCTTCATCGACATCCGTGACCGCTACGGCATCACGCAATTGGTAGTCGACGAGCACTCGCCCGCCGAGCTGAAAGAGACCGCCGACAAACTGGGCCGCGAGTTCGTGATCCAGGCGACCGGCAAAGTGGTGGAACGGGCTTCGAAGAATACGAAAATCCCCACCGGTGAAGTCGAAGTGGTTCTCGATTCGCTGAAAGTCCTGAACGCTGCGCAGACACCGCCCTTCACGATCGAAGACAACAGCGACGGCGGCGATGACCTGCGGATGCGCTACCGCTTCCTCGACCTGCGCCGCAACCCGCTCAAAAACGCAATGATCCTGCGCCATAAAATCGCACAGGCGACCCGCAACTACCTCGACGAAAAGAACTTCCTTGAGATCGAAACGCCCTACTTGATCAAATCGACTCCGGAAGGCGCCCGCGACTTCGTCGTGCCCTCACGCATGAATCCGGGGCAGTTCTACGCGCTGCCGCAATCGCCGCAAACGTTCAAGCAGCTGCTGATGGTCTCGGGCTACGACCGTTATTTCCAAATCGTGCGCTGCTTCCGCGACGAGGACCTGCGGGCCGACCGTCAGCCCGAATTCACACAGATCGACTGCGAGATGTCGTTCGTCGATCGCGACGACGTGCTGGAGCTGTTCGAAGGAATGGCCAAATACCTGTTCAAAAACATTCTCGGCATCAACATGACCGAACAGTTCCCGCGTATGACGTGGGCCGACGCAATGGAACTCTACGGTTCGGATAAGCCCGACATCCGCTTCGGAATGACATTCAACGATATCACCTCGCTGGCACAGGGTAAAGGTTTCGGCGTATTCGACTCGGCCGAATATATCGGCGCCATCTGTGCTGAAGGATGCGCCACATATACCCGCAAACAGCTCGACGAACTGACCGAATTTGTAAAACGTCCGCAGATCGGTGCGAAAGGAATGGTTTACGTCCGTTGCGAAGCCGACGGGTCGTTCAAATCGAGCGTCGATAAATTCTACTCGCAAAGCGACCTGAGTGCCTGGGCTGCCAAATGCGGCGCCAAACCGGGCGACCTGTTGCTGCTCCTTTCCGGACCGCGCAAGCAGACCCTCAGCGCACTGTGCGAGCTTCGTCTCGAAATGGGTTCGCGCCTGGGGCTTCGCGACCATGCGAAATTTGCGCCGCTGTGGGTGGTCGATTTCCCCCTGCTGGAGTGGGACGATGAGACACAGCGTTTTTACGCCATGCACCATCCGTTCACCTCGCCGAAATTCGAGGACCTCGGCCTGTTCGACACCGATCCGGGCAAGGTACGGGCCAATGCTTACGACTTCGTAGTAAACGGCGTCGAAGTGGGAGGCGGTTCGATCCGTATTTTCGACTCGGAATTACAGCACAAGATGTTCGAAGTACTCGGCTTCAGCGACGAATTGGCCGAAGAACAGTTCGGGTTCCTGATGAATGCGTTCAAATACGGCGCACCGCCCCACGGCGGCATCGCTTTCGGCTTCGACCGCCTTTGTGCATTGTTCGGCGGCGCCGATTCGATCCGCGATTACATCGCCTTCCCGAAGAACAATTCGGGCCGCGACATGATGATCGACTCCCCGTCGGAAATCTCGGACGAACAGCTCAAAGAGCTTGCGATCGCGGTAAAAAAATAGGCATCCGCTATTTTTTATCGCTTTTTGCAACCGAAAATTTGGAGGTAAAAATATTTTGCTTATCTTTGCACTCGCAATCAGGAACAAGGATTGCAGCAAAGAAGGGAGCTTAGCTCAGTTGGTTCAGAGCGTCTGCCTTACAAGCAGAGGGTCGGGGGTTCGAATCCCTCAGCTCCCACACTAAAAATCAAGCAGTTAGAGAAATCTGACTGCTTTTTTTGTGTTTGATTTTGGGGGCGTTTTCGGAGGTTTGTTTAAACCGGTGTTTAAACCAAGAATTACCGTGAATGCAACAATAGAAGTCATATGTTACAAGTCTAAAGTCCTGAATAATGGCAATCACCCTTTGATGCTCAGGGTGACAAAGGACAGAAAAACCAAATACATCTCTTTGGGCATATCCATTCCTTCGAAAGAATGGGACTTCACCAAAAATCAACCTAAACCTAATTGCTCTAACAAAGAACATATCGAAAAAATCATTCTTACAAAGAAAACTCAATACAACTCCAAAATCATTGAATTTACGGCCAACAAAAAAGAATATACCCCGCAAATTCTTGTTGATGCTGTAGAGAACACTCTAGCCCCTAAAACCATCGAAGAGCTATATTGCAGTCATATCAAAACCCTGATTAAGACTCAGAAAATTGGCAATTCGCAGGTCTATAGCTACTCTTTAAGATCACTCCGTAAATTCACCGCAGGCAAATTGAACATTCCCTGTAGTGCAATCTCTCTAGATTGGTTGAAAAGTTATGAGAAATGGCTAAAAGAAAAATCATGCCAAGGCAATACTATCAGCCAGCTATTCAGAACTCTAAGAAGGATTTACAACTTGGCGATTGAGCAGGGATATGCCAGTAAAGAGGCCTATCCATTCGACAAATTCAAGGTCAGCAAATTCAACACCCCAACTGCCAAAAGAGCCATCGAGAAAGAGGAAATACTCAAAATCATGGCAGCAGACCTATCTGACAGAGACTTCTACACCCGTTTCAGTCGAGATATTTTTGTATTCAGCTATTTGGGCGCAGGAATCAATTTCACGGATATAGCCCTGTTGAAACACTCCGATATCAAGAAAGAGCGGATATACTACACCCGCAAGAAAACGGGCAAAATCATCAACTTCAAGCTCTCTGAGCAGGCATTGGAGATTATCCGGCGCTATGCTTCGCCCTTTTATGGCGACGATGATTATATATTTCCCATTCTGAACAAAACAGAACATACAACCCCTTTACAAATAGATAACAGAATACACAAAGTCATCGGACATGTCAATAGCAAGCTCAAAAAGCTGGGCAAAGAATTTGGCATTGACAATCTGACCACCTATGTAGCCAGACACACCTTTGCAACAGTATTGAAGCGTTCTGGGGTCAATATTGCCATTATTTCAGAATCTCTTGGTCACTCTGACCTGTCCACTACCCAAATTTACTTGGATAGCTTCGAAAACGACCAGATAGATGAGGCGATGCAAAATCTGTTGTGACCGGGGTGTAATCGGGTAAGCAAGGTAAGCAAAAACACAAACTTCACCCAAAATCTCACTCCATTAACCATATTCCCGAAATTGCGACAAAGAAATAACAAGTAAAATAGTCATTTTCAATAAGATTTACTCTAATTTTACATCTGCAACAGCCCTAAAGGGAGATGTGCACTTGATTGTTTCAAATATTTCATATCTTTGTTTTGCTGTCTATTAGATAGCAGACATATTTGAACACAAGAAAGTGTTTAGTTCTATTCTTGCTAGTGAACCTAGGAAATTCATCGGACAAGAGAATAGGCAAATCTCTCTCATGTCATATCTATTATGGCGTGGGCTGTTGCTTATTTCATTGTCAGGGCTTCCTAGGGCCTACTAGCTGAAATGGGCTATCAGTCCCACGCTTTCTTTATGCTATCACTAACATTCTGTGAGGGGCTTGACAGGAACAGAACAATCATTCTTGCCATGAAAAACATGAAAAAACTAATATTCTTGACTTTAACTTATGTAATACCTAATCTTATTTACGCACAAAAACAACCTTTATTTCAATCTGAATCATCTTTCATCATCGAAAGTGTTGCAAAACAAGGGAAAGTCAAAACCATACGAGCAACTTCATTTGACATAATTAACTTATCCGGACAAATTACAGCTGGCAAGATATCATCGAGGACAACCGAAATTGGACTATGGACCAATTACTTACGAGAATATAATAACAAAGGGCTTTTAATCTCTGAAACTAATTATTCAAAGGAGAATAAAATAATTAATATTAATCAATACACATATTCTTTAATTGACATACTTTCTGAACGATGTAGCTACACATCAGATGGCATCCTCTCAGTTAAAGAAATTTATGAATACCCGACACCTCAAAAGACACTATCAAGCATTTACAACTCCGATGGGGACCTATATCAATTAAACACGTGGGATGAGTCAAATAATACCATAGTACATACATCTGCATCTGCAACTTTTAACACCATATATACATATCGAGCTTATGTAAATGACGACAGGCAAATCACCTCTATTAAAAGAACCGAAACCTCACTTCAGGGTACCCCTAGAGAGTTTATTTTATATAGTGATTATAAATATGATTCATATGGTAATATTATTAGATATAGAAGAGAGTATAATAAATATACAGATTCATACTTTATTACTTATCAATATGATGAACACAACAACTGGGTTAAGGCTACAGTATCTAAAGGAGATGGCTTAATTCCAATTATGTTAATCAAGCATATCATTACTTATTATTAATATTAGTGAACATTTATATTTAGAATATGCAGATAAAGTTACGCCAACGACAATTCTCAAAAACTAAAATCGGTTGGGGAGACTACACTCTTGTATTAAAAAGAATCATTAACAATCTTTAGAGCAAACTAAAATGAAACAAATATTTATAATTCTCGCATTCTTTACCAGCATTGGATGCACGCCAACTAATGTTCTTGCAGAAATACCCTCAGGAACGACCAAAATAATTGAAACGACAATCTACAAAACAGAGGTTAGCTTTGATACTATAAAATGCGGGAAGCCTACTGTATGGGGACAATGGTTCCCATTGACAACTTCACTCCCTTATAAAGATGATATCGTGGGGCCTTATATAAAAGCCTATTACAATTCAAAGAATGAATTATTACGAGTTGAACAAGGGCACTGGAATAATGACAAGCTCATACTTTATCAATCTAAAGAGTGGATAAGAGATACAGCAGGGCAAATACTCCAAAAGACAAGTCGCAACATCCTCTCTGGTGACGGTTCAGGAGCCATCGAACGGTACATCTATTCCAATCAATTTAAGAGCATGGTTCAAGAAATCCAAACTATTGATTTACAGGGGAATTTGTCGTCCAAAATTATTGCAGACATAGATACAACAGGTAAAATTATTCGCGAGATAACTTACAATCCGAATGGGAAAATATCAGAACAAACCTATTCCTACCATGCAGATAATACCTATGACATTCAATGTATCGACAGTACAGGCATAATTATATCTCGGTTTAATAAAGCAAACAATCCGATATATGCCAGTAAAATACAAGGGAATGAGCTGTTACAATGGGGTAATAAAACTGAACATTTCTATCAATACGACAATCACAATAGGCTCATCTTAGATAGCTGCAGGTTCTCTAAGGAGAAAACAGATTATTCCAGCAAACATTATTCATATAACGAATGTGGGAAGATTATATCCTACAAGGACATAAAAGGATACATTCCTCTTTTCTCTACTTCTACAACAAGATTTGAATACAAATACAACAACCAAAGAGATCCCATCCAAATAACTGTCTATGAACTCGACAAACCCACACAAATCATCTCTCAGACAATACAATATCTGGAATAATGTATAACATCCTTATCTCTCATTCTATCCAAACCCTAAGACTCCCTGTAATCCCCGTTAAACTCTTCAATGAAGAAAATCACTCTCTACTTTTAGTAGATACAGGATCAGACCGATCTATTATGGATATAGCCGTATATAAACACTTTAAAGATAAAATCACTAACTCCGAACAAGGCCAAAATATCATCACAACCAATGGACAAACTTCATCCACCCTAATTGCACAATTCATCTTCACCATTGATGACTCCCTGAAATTCTCCGAACCATTTACCTGCATGGAGTGTAGCGTAGGATTCAACCACATAGAAAAGGAAACAGGCTACCAACTGCATGGAATATTAGGTACTGATTTCTTGGTAAAACATCAATGGAAGATTGACTTTGAGAAATTACAAATACACACTTAGTTCTATATAATTAGTAAGACTAAGTGTATGTGTAAAAATCAACAAACTAACACATTCTAATATATGAAACCAAGCTTGCTAATTTTTTTAATGTTATTAGTCGTACATCCTCTGTGCGCTCAAGATTTTTTAAAGAAAGGATTAGATGCATATGCAGAAGAAGATTACAAAACAGCCTTTAAATGTTTCTCTGAGCATTTAGAACTCTATCCTAATGATGCAACCGCACTTTATTGCAGGGCTGTAATCTATGAGCATAACGATGATCTCATAAATGCTTTATCTGACATCAATCGAGGTATTGAACATTATGGTAGAAAAACAATTCTAAATCGAGAAGATTTCTACTACCTCCGAGGAACAATCTATCAACAAGCCGGTATGAATAATAAAGCAATAGAAGATTTTTCTGTCGCCATAAAATACAATCCTAAAAAAATCACATATTTATTAGATCGAGCACAAGTGTATTATGAAAATGGTAATTACGATGCATCAAATGCAGACTATCAACAAGCCTATAATCTAGATAATACATGGTTATCTGCAGCAGTAGGTTTAGCTCGTAACCTCATAGCCCAAAAAGAATATGAAAAGGCAATTATGAGTTTATCCAAATTAACAAAACTTCAAGATAATTATGGCCAAATTTATAGGTTTAGGAGTCAAGCATTTGCTGCACTAGGTGAATATACAAAAGCTATTGACGATGTCATTTCATGGGAAGTGTATGATGACGAGGCAACAGCCCCCTTAGATTCATTGCAAAGTTATGCTATTCATGCCTATACATATGCATTAGCAAAAGTAAGCGCAACTGTAATTGCTTATCCTGATGATATCAATTGGCTGCTGGCCAGAGCTAAGATATATGAAATGAAAGAACGCTATTCTGAGGCTTTGAATGACTATAATGCAATTGAGAATAAATTAGAAAAAGAATGGATTGGATTATATTATCACAGAGGGAATTGTTACAAAGAATTAGGATTATATGACTTAGCTATTCAAGATTACACTAAAGCGATTGTTTTAAAAGAATCTGCTGACTTCTATGCTTTACGTGCCGATGCTAAAAGACTCAATAATGAATTTGCACTCGCAATAAATGATTTTTCAAAAGCAATTACATTAGACCCTTTGAATGGTTGGTTGTATTATCGGCGCGGCTGGGTAAAAGAAAAGGGAGCGGATTATAGCGGAGCATTGCAGGATTACACAACTGGAATAGAATTAAACAAAGATTATGCTTATACATATTTGACCAGAGGAAAATTATACCACGATCACTTGCAACAATCCAATTTAGCACAACAAGATTGGCAGGCTGTTCTGGAAATAGAAAAAGACACCATCCGAGAGAGAGGAAATAGTGTTCCTTATGCACTATTTTATCTAAACCGTTGGGAAGATGCCGAAAAGCAACAAACTAAAATATTAACAGAATATCCCAACTCATCAAATTATTACGATGCTACGTGTTTATATTCCCTCATGAGCAAACCAAAGCAAGCTTTACTACATCTAAAAATTGCTTTTGAAAAAGGCTACCGGGACTTTAAACATATTGAAGTAGATGACGATTTAGATAACATACGGATTACTTCTGAATTCCAAAACCTTGTTAAAGAGTGGCAAGATAAAACCACATCCAGTTCACACAACGATTTAGGGCAAACGCAGGAACATATAACCAAAACATACACAATCGCAATGAAAGCTCTTCCATCTGGAGTATATGAGGTTCCTTGTAAAATTAATGATCTGCCATTGAAGTTTATTCTCGACACAGGAGCTAGTGATGTGACTATCTCCTCCACAGATGCAAAATTCATGTTAAAAAACAACTATTTGCATTCCCAAGACATTATTGGAAAACGACGATATCTAACAGCGTCAGGAGATATTATAGAAGGGACAAAAATTAAATTACGAAAAATACAAATCGGTGAACTTGAGTTACGCAATGTAGAAGCATCCATAGTTCACAATCAAGATGCGCCATTATTACTAGGGCAAAGTGTGTTAAAACGACTCGGTAGATATAATATAGATTCTTCAAAGAGCATTTTAACAATCATGACATCTGAATCTTTAATAAGAACACAATAATTACCCACACATAGTTGTTACAACAGGAAATGATTATCTGCGGGTTATCATCTAATCGCCATTTATATGATCCCTCAAAGAATCACCCCTAAATGGATCACCTCATTACAGCCTGATGAAGTCTTTGTATTCGGTAGTAACCTACAAGGACTTCATGCAGGAGGTGCAGCTAAATTAGCTATGCAATGGGGAGCCGTCTGGGGAAAAGGAGTAGGATTACAAGGACAAACCTATGCTATCCCTACTATGCAAGGTGATGTAGATACCATCCGGCCCCATGTCGATGAGTTTATATCCTTTGCCAAACAACATCCTAATAAAAGATTCCTCGTTACAGAAATAGGCTGTGGCATAGCAGGATTCTCTGTAGGGCAAATAGCACCTCTATTTAAAAAAGCTATAACAGTAGATAATATCTATTTACCTGAAAAGTTTTGGAACATCTTAGGTTAAGACACTCATTTACTTCTATATATAGTAAATTTAAGTATATAGATTAAATCTCCCTCTATTTGACAGATTTTAGTATCTTTTGACAAATAGACATACAATACACTCAACAACTACTTGCGTTTATATACAAACTTAGAAGTAAGCGCGCCTGCTGACGAATTTTCCGTTATAATTACAAGCTCTGTGGCAGTCAATGTTTCAACCTTACTTAAAATTGCAAACGCACCAGTAGAAAGTTTTTGAGTCGAAGCATCATAAGAATATGGAAGAATGTTTATTATTAAATCATATTGATATTCTATCAGCTTTCCTGCATCTGTGAATTCACACACAAGTTCGTTGGATTCATATGTAGACCCAAAAATCCAACTCTCCCCACGAAAAGCATCCTGACGAACAGCTTCCCATTGACCAATCAATAAATTTTGAGGTGCCCCGTCTTGATCTTTGTTACAGCTGACTACTCCTGCACATAAAATCAATACAAAGAGGAAAATTTTTCTCATATTACCACTAAGTTTATTGAACGTTAAACTAATGATAGTTCACAACTATTAGTAAATATATATAAATCATATGAGAAACACCATATATTCATAAAAAATCTCTTTCACATACACACATAGTAATTATATTATATAGCGACTATGTGTGTATCTTCATTACAATTTAGACGGGTTTTGCAGGGGTAGTAGTTTTCTTAGCTGGGGTTCTGTAAGGACAAACGCCATTCTTATGCAGATGTGCAGGATAACCTCCACAATGATAATGACAGCTTCCTAATCCACTAACACACTCAGCACCAGATGGTTCTAAAATAGATAGAAGTCATCAAAGTCACATCACTCATAAACAATAGATATCTTAAAAAAATTATCTACATTAAAAAATAATGGACGTTACTCTTACCCTCCTATAATATAAAATTAGTAATTTTGTAAAAACGAATAGATGATATGAGCTTTACGATAGATGTATATCAAGGTGATTGCAAAAAAATATTAAAAAAAATACCTAATAATTCGGTAGATCTTATAATTACGTCTCCTCCATATGCAGATCAAAGAAAAAACACATATGGAGGAATCCATCCAAACCAATATGTAACATGGTTTTTACCTATATCAAAAGAATTATTGCGTGTCCTTAAACCGACCGGAACTTTTATTCTGAATATTAAAGAAAAAGTTATAGACGGTGAGCGCAGTATTTATGTCATGGAACTTATTCTAGCTATGCGTAAACAAGGATGGATATGGACTGAAGAATTTATTTGGCACAAAAAGAATTCATATCCAGGGAAATGGCCCAATAGATTTAGAGACTCATGGGAACGACTTTTGCAATTTAATAAAGAGAAGAAATTCAATATGTATCAAGAGGAAGTTATGGTTCCAATGGGAGACTGGGCTAAAACTCGACTTAAAAACTTATCTGAGACAGATAAAAACCGAGATAATTCAAAAGTTGGAAGCGGATTTGGTAAAAATATTTCAAATTGGATAAATAGAAAACTTGCATATCCAACGAATGTGTTACATTTAGCAACTGAATGTAATAACAAAAATCACAGTGCGGCATTCCCGGAGGAACTTCCAAAATGGTTTATTAAATTATTTACACGAGAAGGAGATTTGGTAATGGATCCTTTCATGGGATCAGGAACAACATTAACTGTATCTCACAAAATGAATAGGCACACTATCGGCATTGAGATTGTACCTGAGTATTGCGACATGGTTTGTACTCAACTAGGAGTGAATAAGCGTGAATTTTGATAACCCAGAAAATATATGAATAAATTAAATTTAGCTGATGTCACAAAATATGTCGAAGACCATATAGGTGTCTTTCATCAGAAAAGAATTCAAAGCCTTGATAATCTAAAATTGAACAATGTATTAAAGCGGAAGAACCCTTATTTATTTAAGGCTAAATATGTTTTGACTGCTGAAGAGATTGTCAGGGGGATTGTTGATGCTCATATATCTTCAAATGAAGAAACAATTTTTGGCGATTGGCTAGAAGGACTTGCAATCTACATCAACACCAAAGTGTATGGAGGATGGAAATCCATGGCAGAAGGTGTAGATCTTGAATTTGATAAAGATAATGTTAGATACGCGGTAAACATAAAATCCGGGCCCAATTGGGGTAATGCTTCTCAGATCAAGAAAATGAGGGAGGATTTTACAAAAGCTGAAAGAATCATCCGCACCAGCAATTCTAAATTACATATAATCAAAGTAAACGGATGTTGTTATGGAAGAGATAAAAATCCAGACAAAGGGGATTATTTTAAACTATGCGGACAAGAATTTTGGCACCTCATGTCAGGTGAAGCTTCCCTATATACAGATATTATTGAACCACTAGGACATAAAGCCAAGGCAAAAAATGAGGAATTTATAGAAGCATATTCCAAACTAATAAATAAATTCACATTAGAATTTACCCAAAATTACTGCACTTCAGATGGTGCAATCAACTGGGAAAAAATAGTTCGGTTCAACTCAGCTAAAGAGTAATTGTAATACTCTTCTTGATTATATGCAATTAAATTTAGATTAAAAAATATTAGTCCATTTTTTTGTGTAATAATATCATTACTATTATTACCCCCTCTAATAGCTAATGAAATAGAACAGGATCAATCTATTTATCTATATAACTGCAATATTTCCTATTCAACTAAAGGAATCTTGCAAAATTTCAGCCCAAATATATCCCTATTACACCCATTATGATAGGAAAAGTTAAAAGAGGACTATTCTTTTAAAAATTCCATGCGGGTAAATTTTCAAATTTTACTAAGTGGATTTGAGCGCTCCCTACTCCACCATTACCCCCCACTAATTCTTGACGAGGGGATAGTCCCCCCGCCAGAATCTTTTAATCCTAAAATCTAGTGGGTATGGAAAATCTTAAATTTCTCAACACTCAGAGTGTAGCTCAGTTCAAAGCCAACGTACAGACGGATGAAATCAAAGTCCTGCGTAACGAACAGACAGGCAAATGCTTCTTCTCCTATGGCAGTGGGACAGGTGCGGTAACATCAAAGTATCCTGAATCGTCCTTGAATCATCCGGTCGTGTCGGAAGTGGCCTCTACCGAAACTGGGGAAACATTCTATCTGCTCCACAACGAGGGTGAGGGAGGGGCTACCAAACTGGAAATATTGTAGTCGTAGCTTTAGATTCTTCTTTAATAACGCAATAGGGGCTGTCTTATCAGGCAGTCCCTATGCTTTCTATTGTTTATCCTTTAAAACCATCTTAGTATGCAACTTAGACCATCAACCCGCAGGGAAGCTAAAATGAAACTGGCCCTGCAAGGATCATCCGGTTCCGGCAAAACCTATAGCAGCCTGCTGATAGCCTATGGAATTGTATCGGACTGGAGCAAAATAGCTGTCATCGACACAGAGAATGGATCAGCCGATCTCTATGCACACCTCGGAGAGTACAATGTATTGACATTAGAGGCTCCCTATACCCCTGAGAAGTACATACAGGCCATTGATCTGTGCGAGGCTTCAGGTATGGAGGTGATTATCATCGACAGCATCTCCCATTGTTGGGATTACCTGCTGGACTTTCATGCGAACCTACAGGGAAACAGCTTCGCCAACTGGGCTAAAGTAACTCCCCGACAGAACTGTTTTATCCAGAGAATCCTTAACAGCAGGTGTCATGTGATCTGCACCATGCGGAGCAAGCAGGATTATGTACTGAGTGAACGCAACGGTAAAATGGTTCCTGAGAAAGTGGGGTTAAAGGCTGTTCAAAGGGACAATGTGGATTATGAATTTACCCTTGTATTCGATCTGGACATTAAGCACAATGCGGTAGCCTCAAAAGACAGGACAGGATTATTTATGAATAGACCTGAGTTTGTCATTACTCCACAGGTAGGAAAACTTATCCTGAATTGGTGCAATACCACATCTGCGGGTAAGCAGGGTAACCAAATTCCACAACTTCCAGCAAAACATTCTAATTATCAACAAAATATCCAAAACTATGGAAACTCAACCGCAACTCCGACAGCTTCGTAATAACACAACTATGCTTTTTAACAACCAAAATCAGCCTGTTGAAAGCGTCGAAACTTCTGTCATGGATTCTCCTGTAACAGAAGAAGAAAACCCTTTTATTGAGGCTAAAAATACACCTATTGTCGAGGTGGTTAACTCTGAGAACAAACATAAACACTTCATTGAGGCCAATACCAAAGAGGTTAGCCTGTATCACCTCAAAAATGACTGCATCATTCCTGTATTCAGCAAGGACAATGAGATTACCATATCCCACAGCAGGTTTATTGAAACCCTCTGGGAATGCACCCAAAAGCTATTTAAAAATGAACGGATCAAAGAACCTGAGATCAGGGTATCCCACATCATCAAGGGCAGAACTCCCGAAGCTATCTATAAACCTGTAAAGGAACTGACTGATGCAGACAAGACCATTTACTACGAAAGAATGGCCTTTTGCATGGAGATTCCGACCATTACTGAAACTGTTGGAGGGAACACCTTATCTCTGACAGTTGGAGGTGTAAGAGCCTATAATCAGGAGAACCTGTACAGTAAGAAAGGGATTGAGAAGTTTAAAATCTTCATTGGATTTAAAAATATGGTCTGCTGCAACCTCTGTGTCAGTACCGACGGACTGTGTGATGAAGTGAGGGTGACCAATGTCAATGAGCTGATGACTAAAACCATCGAACTATTTGTCAGTTACAATGCAAAAAACCATCTAAATCAGATGAGGAAATTACAGGATTATAACCTTACAGAGAGCCAGTTTGCACAACTGATTGGCAAGGTAAGGCTATACCAGTATCTTCCGGCCAAAGAGAAGAAGTTGTTGCCTGAATTTGAGTTTACTGATACCCATGTGAATCTGATCGCACGGAATTTTTACAGGGATGAGAACTTTTCTTATAGTCCCGCTAAGAAAAATATTAATATGTGGCAAGTTTTTAACTTATTTACAGAGGCTAACAAGTGCAGCTACATAGATACTTTCCTTAGTAGAAGCACCGGAGCAACTAATTTCACACAGGGAATCTGTGAAGCTTTGGAGGGAAAAGAGGGGTATGGGTGGTTTATTCAATAACCTACTACCGGAGGTTCAAGGAAGTTGCGAAAATTGCTTACCCCGCTTACCGGAGATGCAAATAAAAAAGGGAGGCTCCATCATCGGAAACCTCCCTTTGCTTGTTTGCTGTATTTACTTTAATTTATTGTTATTCAGGTATTTTTTCGCTTTACAACATACACCCAGCGATCCCCTTTCTTAACGCGGAGGAAATCTTTCGCACGAAGCACTCGCCCTAGACGTTGCTCCGAAAGTCCTCGCATTTTTGACGAACTAGAGATCACCTGCAAAATCTGCGTGGTTTTCAAATATTCGGGGTCATTTTCCTCAGAACAAGGCTCGAAATAACTCATCAACTGCTCCTCTTCAACGCTGATGGTGCGAAATTCCTCGTTGCTGGCGTTTAATTCTGCGATTTCATCCTGATCGAACCAATACTGAAAACCAGATTGCAGCAAATGTAAAGCCTGAGCATACACCATGGCCAGTGAAATTTGATGGTCGGGATTGATACGATTCACCTCAAAGCACAGAAAGCGCCTATTGCCCGTCATATCCACCAAAAACTCTTTATGATTGACCGAACCCGCAAATGATGCCCTTCGCACGTAATTCTCGTGAGTGTAGGCGTAGGCACGGCGTAGGTAGATGTGCTCTTTCGTGACTAACTCCTTCAGGGCATCAATATTCTTTCCACCCATATTCTCAAGCTCATCCATCACGATCAAGGGGCATTCGGATAACTTGACCTGCGAATCCTTATCTCGAAGGTTCAACATCCCCGCAAACTGATAGCGTCTCAGCTCTTCCGGAAGGATTCGGCCGAACCAACGTGTCTTTCCGATGCCTTGGGCTCCGCTGAAAATAATTGCGGTGTGATTAACGACCCGTTCGTCAATAAGGCTTCCCGTAAGGGCTACAAGCCATTTTCGGAAGCATTTTTGCCAAAATTCCGGGTTTGAAGTCCCTACTGTACTGGCCAACTGTTCGATATAATCCGTTTGCCCGTCCCACGCAGGGAGGTGTTCGAAATATTCCCGGTACGGATCATAAGGTGGAACAAAATCCGAAGCAAGCATCGTTCGCAACGTTGTCATAGAGCAGGAAAGCCCTTCGTACTTGATCTTGCGGAGAACCGTGTTGTAATCATAATCGCGCATATCCGTAAAAACCTCCTCTGCCTTGTCAAGAGGCTTCCACTCGACTTTGTTCGTGGCCTGATTGTAACGAAACCGATACCGAACTTTCAGAAACGCTTCGATCTGTTGGAGTACCCCACCATTAGCACCCGTAGCCACAACCTCAATCTTTGCCTCTGAAACTCGTCGATCTTCATGTACCCCGTTCAGGAGGTCATCAATAGCTGCACTATCATCAGGAGTGATACCGCCAATTTCGCGCGGTATAGGCCGCTGTTCTGCAAAATTACTCATAGAGACCTCCTTTCTGCATTTTAGGGTTCTCTGCAATAATCGCCGCCAGCGTGTCCTTTAAAATAAAGGAATTATTCCCTAGCTTCCGCAAAGGCAATAATCCACTCATCCGCCAATTATAAAGCGTCCGTTTCGAAACTTTTAACAGTTTCGACAGATCATCCAGATCATAAAATTCAGCTTTCTTGCATCGTGCTGACAATTCTTCAACTTTTTTCACCAGTCCCTCGATCCTTGAATCGAGAGAAGAGATGAGCGCAGTTAACGCCTCTACTTGATTTTTTTCATACTTAACACAGTTTTCCATAAGTCAACAGGTTTAAATTAAACAAATAATCATTTTTCATAGTTATGAAAATTATGGCCACAACTCCCAATGGCCGTTAATATTCATTGTGCTAAGCAGGGAGTTATACCCAGCATTCCTCAAATACGTCAAAGAACCTCATTTTGTTTCAGCCTGACTGAAAACCTACACGTTATACCTGTCAGCAACATCCTGTAGGATACTACAAACATAATAATGGCATCTCATTTTTTCCAAATTTTTGCTGCCCTTTTCCTCTTTTTTCTACTATGACACTTTACAATCCTTGTTTCAGGAAGCACTTTCCGATGAATTGTAAAAACTGCTTACCGCGCTTACCCTGTTACCCTAATCTACATTCTATCAATAAAGAAAAATACAAACCCTATTTCAATTTCCTCATTAATTAACCATACACTACGTTTAAACTCAGGTCTATCCTGCAAAACGACGCCTCCCAAATAAAGACACAAATAATTAACAATCAACACTATATGAGTCTAATTTAAATTTACCATACCCCCTTACAAGCAGAGGGTCGGGGGTTCGAATCCCTCAGCTCCCACAGGATAAAAGTAAAAAAAGCCGCTTTTGAGCGGCTTTTTTTACTTTTATCCATTTCCCCTTCATGACGGCAAACAAACAATTGTAAAGCCTCTATCGTTCCCACAAACAAATCCCCCAGTCAGCTGCAACCGACTTCTTTGCTATTCTATTAAACAACGACCTTACGCAACCGATATCCTTATATCGGTCATTCCGTCAGGGATAATCAAAAAATTATTGTATATTGGAGTGTGTTCCACTGCCAATTACAGAAAATAACAACTGACAAACGAAGCGGTATGTCAAAAACATTGTCATCACTCCTTGGCACTGCCTGGTCACGGCATTAGGATGGTTACTCATCGTTCCCGCCGCATTTTCGCAAAACCCGACGACCTGACAACAGGATTTCATTTACAAATCGGTCGACAGACACGACATTCGCGCAACCCTCTATCTTCCCGAACCGCAAGGAGCATACCCCGTTTTGATCTATTTTCACGGAGGGTCGTTTACATTCGGGAACCGCGAACAAGGATTGGAGCAGGTTCTTAAAGAAAAATTACTGGCGAATAGCATAGCGATCGTATCGGCCGATTACCGACTGGCACCGGAAACCAAACTCGGAGAGATCATGCAAGAAAGCGGAATTCAATATCTGACCGGATCGTTTTATTTCTACAAAAGCAATTCAACCGGTAGATCATACGCAGTCACTGCCCAGAGGAACGCTGCTGCACATTTGCAGCAGCGTTTATTTTTGCTTCCCGGGACAACGATCTACAAATACAATCCCTGTAAAATCAGACGGTTCGCATTATCGATCACGCTCTGTTCCAGTGAAGCCAGATAAATTTGGGTGGTCTGCTCCGACCTGTGCCCCAGCCCTTCGCTGATGATCGTAACGGGAATCTGCATCTTACGGGCAACGGTCGCCCAGGTATGGCGGGCGACATAAGAAGACAGATGGCATTCGAGGCCGAGCAGGGCGGAAAGCTCTTTCAAGTGTTTGTTGTAGTAACTCAGTGCACTGCGATAACTAAGATACGCACGGCCCGGATCCAAAGAGCCAATAATCGGGAACAGGTATCCCGAGCAGGCCAGTGGCGCATACTGCGCAATAATCCGCTGCATGCATTCCTCCACCCGGATATGCAGCAATTGCCCGGTTTTCCGGCGGGCATAGGTCAATAGGCCGCCGTGGACATCGGATTTACGCAGATAGGCCATATCGACAAAGGCCATTCCCCGACAATAAAAACTGAACAGGAAAAGATCACGTGCAAAACAGAGCGATGGGCGGCCTGAGAGATCGAGTTGCTGTAACCGCACCACGGTCCCTTCATCGACCGCCCGTTTCCGGGTCTTCTCGATACCTGTATACACATACTTGAACGGGGTGGACGGAGATACAAGTCCTCTCTCGACCGCCTTGTTATATACCGAGCGCAAAATGCGCATATAGAACGAAACGGTATTGCGGGTGACGGAACGCCGTTTAAGCCACGACTCGTAATCGCAAATGAGTTCGGACGTAACCGACCGCAGGGGAATATCCCGTCCGCAACGGTAAAGGGAAAAACTGTTGCGGGCCCGCTGATAGTTCTGGGCCGTACCGTCACGCCCCACCGTCTGCAACCACGCAATCTGGACATCGAGAAAAGAAAAAAGTGTTACGGACCGGTGTCTTTCTACAACATTTCGGAAACTTGCGTTTTTACCTGTCTTCATCGTTTTGACAATATTAGATAAGATTTCGCCAAAAGTAAACCACATATTTTTCCCGCATAAATTTTCAATGTTCCCAAGCCTGCAAGACAAAATCGAACCCTACCTCAAAAGGGGGACGGCTCTTTTCTTTCTTTGCGCTATGCAATCTCCGCCTATCTTACACTAAACCAATAAGATTATGAATAAAAAGATTCTCTACGCCGTCGCAGCGTGCACGGTACTGTTCTCCTCATGCGGCGGGGCGAACGGCAAACCCAGTACAGCAGACGCCAATGCCATCATCGAGTACAACAACACCTCTTTGGAAGTCCTCAAGTCGCTCTATTCCGAACGGGAAACGAACAACGTTCTGGAGTACATGGAGAAACACGGCAAAACCCTGTTCGCCCCGGTCGCGGCAAAACAACCTGCAGTATCCTGCAAGGTGTTTCCGTTTAATTTCGTACCTTGCATTCTCCGGTAGGGCCCGCGACAATACGGCAACCGATAAAAAACGCAACGATGGCACACGGACATGCACACACACACGAGCACGGACATGCGCACGGACACGCTCTTCCCGCGCCCGAACAGGTAAACAAAGCCTTTATCATCGGCATCGCGCTCAATCTCATTTTCGTACTGGTCGAAGCGGCCGCAGGCTTTTGGTACGACTCGCTCGCGCTGCTTTCCGACGCCGGACACAACCTCAGCGACGTCATCAGCCTGGTACTGGCTCTGCTCGCTTTCCGGATGGCCAAGGTGAAACCCAACAGCCGCTACACTTATGGCTACAAGAAAAGCACGGTACTCGTTTCGCTGCTCAATGCCATCATCCTGCTCGTAGCGGTAGGGATCATCCTGGCCGAAAGCATCGAGAAGCTGCGCAATCCGCAGCCGATCGCCGGCGGGGTAATCGCCTGGGTCGCGGGCGTGGGGATCCTGATCAACGCGTTCACCGCCTTCCTGTTCCTCAAGGATAAAGAGCGTGACCTGAACATCAAGGGCGCTTACCTTCACCTGATGGCCGACGCCCTGGTATCGGTCGGCGTCGTGATTTCGGGAGTGATCATCAGCTACACGCACTGGTACATCATCGATCCGATCATCGGCATTGCGATTGCCATCGTCATCCTCGTATCGACCTGGAACCTGCTGCGCGACAGCCTGCGCTTGTCACTGGACGGGGTCCCCGCAGGCATCTCCGCGGAAAAGATACGCAAACTCCTATTGCAGGTAGACGGGGTACGGGAAATACACCACCTCCATATCTGGGCGCTCAGTACGACCCAGAACGCCCTCACCGCCCATGTGGTCGTCGCGTCGCTGGAGGACGGAGAAGCGGTAAAAAACCGAATCAAAGAGATTTTGTCCGAAGAACATATCCCGCATGCCACGCTGGAACTGGAAACGGTCGCCGAATGCTGTACCGACCGCACCGATTGAATCCGGCAGGGAATTTGCGCATCCATATTCAAATCCGACACAGGACACAAGGCAGGTAAGTGCTTTGCACCCAATATCAAAAGAGCCCTGCCGGCGTTCTTTCGGAAACGACGACCGGCATGCCAGCAAAACCACCTGACACATGAAACGAATCGCCATCCTTTCCGCCAGCGTTCGCACCGGACGGCTCAGCCACCGGGTTGCGCTCTACCTGGAAAACTACTTCAGACAAAACGCACTCGCCGACACCGAGCTGCTCGACCTGAAAGCCTACGATTTCCCGCTTTTCCACGAACGACTGGCCATGCAGGAACACCCTTCGGACAAGCTGATCGACTTCACCAACCGTTTCAACGACGCCGACGGACTGATCATCGTCTCGCCGGTTTACAACGCAAGCTACCCCGCCGCGCTGAAAAACGTTATCGACCTCTACTACAAAGAGTGGAAGCACAAACCGGTCGGCATCGTATCGGTCACCTCGGGGAAAGTACCCGGCATTGCCACCGTACAACAACTGCAGGTACTGTTGCTCAAACTCGGTGCGCTGGTGGCTCCGGACCTTACGACCGTCATCAATGCCGGATCGGAATTCAACGAGCAGGGCGAACCCCGCTCGGCAGAACAGGCATCCGCCCTGATACTCCCGATGCTTAACGACTTGCTCTGGCTGACGGACAAGAACTAAACGCATCCCGGATCCGAATCGAGAAGAGCCCTGCTTTCCTGCAGGTCTGTTTCCCTGAACCGCCCCGCGTTATGGGCACCCGGAAACTTTCGGCGCGGCCCCGCATACTTCCATCGGAATAGAGACCGGCATTTCGCAACGCGAACGAAACCCGAGCCAGACTATGTGCGAAAATAAATAAGCACAGGGAACATCCGAATTTGGACGGGAGGTCGGATTTCGTGTCAAAGATTGCTTTTTTGCACCAAAATACCGTCCGGCAATAAGCTCCGTACACCGAAATACGAAAGATTATCATTATCTTCGGGACATGACCGACAAACTGACAAAACAGCTGTTCTTACTATTGGCGGCGGGATTGCCGCTTGCATCCCACGCTTCCCCGCCCGAAACCGGGCCACAGCCGATACCTCTTTACGGCGAAAATACACCGGCGGAGAACAATGGAATGTCCCGCGAGGGCGTGACCCTGACCGCAGACATTCTGACCGGAGCCGCCGATGCCGACTACTTCCTGCTGAAACCCGATCCGGATAAAACCAGCGGCATGGCTGTCGTGATTTGCCCGGGCGGCGGATACGGTTGCACATGCTACGGTTACGAAGGGCTCGGCCCGGCCGAGTGGCTTCGCGAACAAGGTATTTTGGCGGTAGTGCTGCGCTACCGCGTACCGAACGGCCACGGCTCGATTCCTCTGGCCGATGCGGAACAGGCCCTGCGGACGGTGCGCAGTCATGCTGCCGAATGGGGCGTCAATCCGTCACGCATCGGCGTCATGGGCTTTTCGGCAGGGGGACACCTCGCCGCAACCGCATCGACACTGCTCACCGATCCCGATACGCGACCCGATTTTACAATCCTGTTCTACCCGGTCATCACGATGGATCCCCAATGGACACACGGAGGTTCCCGAAAAAACCTGCTCGGAGCGAATCCCTCCGAATCGGCAACAGAACGGTACAGCGCGGAAAAGCAGGTAACGGACGCAACGCCGCCGGCCTTTATCGCAGTGAGCAACGAGGACAGATCGGTCTCGCCGGTAAACAGCGTTCTCTACTACGAAGCATTGCACAAACACCGTATACCTGCCGAATTGCACATATTTCCGGAAGGCCCGCACGGTTTCGGGTTGAAAACGGATTTTCCCTACCACGACGAAATGGTCGGATCGCTGGCCCGTTGGCTGCGCGAAATCAATGCCGGAAAATTTAGCGCCGTACGCTGACCGCTCCAAGCCGGACAACAATTATCCGACCACGATCGACATATTCCGGGAGTGTCCATCCCCTTCCCCGTTGTTACTTTCGGGACAGAACCCCGTTATAACAATAAAACAGCCGCGCTAAGGACAAACTATACTGGACGTTATAACCTTTATAAAATATCCGACCCATTCCTCCGGCCTCTCCCTTCGGGGCAATATAAAAGAAATGCAGTAAGTTTATTTAATTCACCGGAACGGGAGGCCATGTAAATGGTCTCCCGTTCTCATATCGGTGATCGCCGACGATGCCAGCAAGGTGAGTCATAAATTGCAGGGTTATCATATTCCAAGGGGTCACGCCGTCGGAGCCGTACCTGACAAGCGTTTCACCCCGCCGGATTACAGTCAATCCGCTCAGGATGAACCATCAATCGAATTGCATCTGAAACCGGGAATCGTGGCCGACGGCGTTACTCCAGCAACGCTATACCAAACGCGGCCATGGTCGCCGCCCCCTGGTCGAGGGCTTCTTCCCCGGGATTGAATGTTCCCGTATGCAGTCCTCCGCCCGACGTTCCGTCGGGACCGGCTGTACCGAGCCGGAAAAAGAGGCTCGGATAGCGCTCCGTATAATAACCGAAATCCTCGGCCGTCATCCGCAGGTCGAGCGGGATGATTCGTTCGTCGCCCCACATTTCGGCTGCGATCCGTTGCGCCCGGCGGGTCAGCTCCGGATCATTCACGACGCAGGGATAACCGTCGGCAATATCCACGTCGGACTCTACCCCGTAAGCGGCGGCAACTCCCGCCGAAATTTCGCGGATGCGCCGCTTGCCCTCTGCACGCCATACCTCGTCCATCGTCCGGAACGTCCCTTCGAGACGTACTTCTGACGGAATGATATTCGTCGCCCCGTCGGCAATCACTCGCCCGAACGACAGCACCGAAGGAACCCGGCTGTCGATATTGCGGCTGACCACCTGTTGCAAAGCGGTAATCAGCGCTGCGGCGGCCACCACCGGATCGTTCAGGTTGTGCGGCAGTGCACCGTGCCCGCCACGGCCGCGTACCGTAATGCGCACTTCATCGCCGGAAGCCATGTATTTGCCCGGACGGAACCCGAGCTGTCCGAGCGGAATCTCGGCGCCCACATGCTCGCCCACCACAGCCTGCACCCGGTAATCACGGAAAGGGTCTTCGGCCAGCACAAGGCTCGCCCCGCCGGGATCCACCTCTTCGCCCGGCTGAAAAAGGCCGAATACGGTCCCGTCGATTTCACTCCGGCGACGGTTGAGCAGGATCAAAGCTCCCAGCAGGCAGGCAGTATGCATATCATGCCCGCAGGCATGCATCACCCCTTCGTTACGCGAAGCGAACGGCAATCCGGTCTGCTCGCGGATCGGGAGCGCATCCATATCGGCCCGCAATACCACGCACCGCGACAAATCTCCCCGTCCTTCGATCTTAGCCAGGATACCCGTTCCGGCAATCGGACGAAATGAAATCCCTTCGGCGGCAAGCTGCCCGGACACGTAACGGGCCGTTTCATGCTCGGCGAACGATAATTCGGGATGTTCATGGATCGCCCGGCGGAATGTAACGGTTCTCCCGTGTAACTCCCGGGCCTCGGCTTTCAACTCTTCGAACTGCTGACAGGTCATATCTTCGGATTTTACAATCTATTTCTCAGAACTGAATATATTGACGGATCAGTTTGCGCAACAGCTCGACCGGCATGTTCCTGCGCCGCGCGTACGTTTCCAGTTGTTCCGCATCGATCTGTCCGACAGAAAAATTCCGAGCTTCGGCGGATGCAAAGATCAAACCGCAGGCAGCGGGAGCAGGTTCCATGTCGAAATTTTCGTTCAGGCGCATACCTATCGCGGCTGGCACACCGAGCAACCTGAAGACGGTCTCCCGGTACGAACGGTCAGGGCAGGACGGAATGCCGAACGCCGGACGGATGCCGGGATAGTCGCCCGCCAATAACTCCTCCGTACTCAGTTGCCCTGCCTGTTCGATCCCCCACAAATGGATGCGTGCGTAACGGTGCAGCTCTTCCGCGAATGCCTCGCACAGCCGGCCGGCGAGCAGTTCGGCCAATTTGACCCGGGATTCGCTGCCCTCTTCCCGGCAACGGGTTATCCAGGTTTCCAATCCGTCGCCGAGTGTCAACGCATACAAGCCGACACAATCGGGCGCATCGCCGTCTACCGGCGCTACGAAATCGGCCAGCGAGAGATTGACCGCCTGAGAGGTCTGTTGGTTGCGCAACTGGGGCAGGCGGTGAAGCTCCCGGGTGCATGCCGTATCTTCATACAGCACGATATCGTCGCCGTCCCGCCGGGCCGGATAGAGTGCCACTATCCCGCGGGCATGCAGCACCCCGCTTTCCGTTACTTCATCCAGCAATTGCCGTGCATCGTCATAAAGCTGCCGCGCCTGAACTCCCTTCACGGGATCGTCCAGCAAATCGGGATAACGGCCCGGCAGACCGGCCAATCCGAAGAAATAACTCCAATTGATCAACGGCACGAGCCGTTTCAGGTCGTAATCGGCAAATACCTCCCGTCCTGTTTTGGCAGGGAGCCGTACCGTGCCAAAATCGGGTTTCAGCGCATGTGCACGCGCTTCGGACAACGTACGGAAAGGCTTATTCTTGGCCCGGTCGGCATACTCCTCACGCAATGCCATCTGCTCCATCTGCACGTCGATCAGAAACATATCCTTCTCTGGCGATGCGATCCGCCGCAAAGCCCGCCAGGTTGCAACAGGTTCCCCGCCGTACAGGACCGCCCCGGCGCCATACTGCGGAGCGAGCCCCACTGCCGTCTGCAGGGCCGAAGCGGCAGGTCCGCCGACCAGAAACGGAATTTGCAACCCCTGTTTTTGCGCGACAGCCAACAGGAAAGCGATCTGCCCGACTCCCCGGGCAGACACTCCGCGCAATAACACAGCGTCAAACCGGTTCGTATCGCCAACGACGCCAGGAACAGTCGTTTCAGGGGATTTATCTGTGCTTCCCGCCGTCTTTCCGGTCATTGCCGCACTGGTTTCCGGCAGATTCAGGCAACGTTCGATAATCCGACGCGGCTCCCGCACCAATCCCATATCTTCGACCCGGCACCCCGAAACGAGCAGCAAGGTTTTCAGCGCCGCGCGCCCGGGATCGTAACCGTCATCGCCCACGGTCGCCATCAGAACGCGCCCCCATCCTCCGGAACACGCTGCAACTCCGTCTGGCAAAGCTCCGGTCACCACCGATATTCCTCGTTCCAGCAATGCAAACGGAATCGTTCCCGCTCTGTACAACTCCCCGAGGCCGGCAAGCGGTTCCAACCAGAGGGGAGTAAGCCCCGTAGCCGTTTCCTTCGCATAACCAATGCTATCACCGGCACCTCCAGTTTCAGTTCCACCATCCTGCCCGGACCCTTCACCCGGCACTGTAACAGCAGTACGATCTTTCAAATCCCGGAACAGCGACCGCAACCGCTCCGCCTCGGGATTATGCCCCAAAACATAATCGGTCAAAGCCGCGACCGAAGCGGCATCACTTCCCGCAATCGCTTTTTCGCACAATCCGAGCAACTCCTCCGGAATCTCTTCGACCGATCGCAATGCATCCTCATCGGCAAAAGCCAGATCGAGCCCGGCCTCAGCCGCACGGCTCAACCATACTCCGTTCAAAGCCCGGCACACGCCAGGATCGGGACGATACCGGTCAGATACAACCCCGATCCTGCCGCACAGTTTCCATTGCGGATACTGTTGCCGGATCCCGCGGCAGGCATCGAAGAAGTCCGAAGGCATGCCGGAAGTATCCTCTTCCCCTATCCCGCTTGCCGGTACCGGACAAACCCCGGGATCGACTGCCACATCGCAAGAGGGGAAACCGGTCCGCTCCAACAACCCGGCTACCCGGGCGGCTACGGCGGTCTTGCGCCGATAACTGCGGGCATCGCCCTCCTCATCAGCCAAAGCGACCAGCACAGCCGCGCCATAACGTGCGGCCAGCGATACGCGGCGCACGAACTCTTCGTCCCCGTCGGCAAGCGACAGCGGACCGATCAACGGCTTTCCCTGTACGCATTGCATCCCGGCTTCCAACGTTTTCCAATCGGACGAAAGAATCGCTACCGGCACACGGGCCGTTTCGGGCGTCGCCATCGCAATATTAAGCAAATCGCGTATGGCTGCGGGTCCTGCACCCATCGCGTCATCGACACAAACGGCCGCCAGCGGCGAGCCGGTTTCAATCGCGGCACGCATTGCATTAGCGGCGGTTTCATACCGTTTATCCCGGATCGCAACCGCAAATTCCGGCGATACCGTCGCATCGGCCTGCAATCCGACCGTCAGCGGTTCCGGTCCGGACGCGATACGCAGCGGTTCGAGTCCGCTCAATAATAAATTGCCGTCCGGTTCCGGAATCGTCCGCGGAGTCGTCCGGGCGGCCACGGCAGCGATCGCAGCGATATGCACCGGCGTCGTACCGCAACAACCGCCCACAATATTCAATAACCCGGCAGAAAGATATTGTTCTACCGTTTCGGCCATCATTTCCGGCGTTTCATCGTAATGCCCTTCTTTGTCGGGCAAACCGGCGTTGGGGTGCGCTGAAACCGCACAGGCGGCCACAGCCGCGAGCCGTTCGATATAAGGTCGCATCTTCTCGGCGCCGAGGCCGCAATTCAATCCGACCGAAATGACATCTCCATGGTGCACGGACGTGTAGAACGCCTCGACCGTCTGCCCGGAAAGCGTGCGGCCGCTCACATCGGTCAGCGTACCGGAAACCATCACCGGAATCCGGGTCTTGCGCTCGCGCGAAAGTTCCCCGACGGCAAAGATCGCCGCCTTCGCATTCAGCGTATCGAAAAAGGTTTCGATCAGGATCAGGTCGGCCCCCCCGTCGACCAGTCCCCGCACCTGATCGTAATAAGCCTGCTTCAGTTCGTCGAACGTAACCGCGCGGGCTCCCGGACGGTTTACATCGGGCGAGATCGACGCCGAACGGTTACCCGGTCCGACGGATCCCGCAACGAACCGCGGCTTCGAGGGGTTCGAGAGCGTAAAACGGTCGGCCGCCGCACGGGCCAACGAAGCGGCTGCACGGCAAATGTCGTAAACGTAAAAATCGAGCATCTGGTCGGACAGCGAAAGTGCGTTCGCATTGAACGAATCGGTCGAAATAATATCGGCGCCGGCCTGCAGGTAAGCCTCATGGATTTCGGTCAGGACATCGGGCCGCGTCAGCGCAAGCGTCTCGTTGCACCCTTTGAGCAGCACCGGCCAGTCTCGGAACATATCGCCTCGGTAATCCTGCTCACCCAGACCATAGGCCTGCACCATCGTGCCCAAACCGCCGTCCAACACCAAGATACGGCGGGACAGCTCGGAAAGTAGCGAAAATTTCAGCATGGAATTTCAATTCTTAATGTTACGGGATCACCCGAACGACAACATGCAAATCGGGAACAATTGCGATGCGTCCAGTCGGATATCCAGGGAGGTTCCTGCCCAACCGCTTCCAAAACGGATCCGGGCAGCAGATATTCGGGTAAAAGCGTTCTATCCGCACGGGCATCGCTACCGCTTCACCACCTCGATCTCGAAAAGCTTGTTCCAGTTCTTACCGGTGACAAAAATGCGTCCGGTAGCAGGATCGAACGCAATGCCGTTGAGCACATCGGTCGTCGCATCGATATCGGCCGGCGACAGCAGGCCGCCCAGGTCGATCACCCCCAATACCGCCCCGCTTTGCGGATCGATACGAATAACGTTATCGGAAGTATATACGTTGGCCCACAATTCACCGCGAACCCACTCCATTTCATTGACGTACATCACTTTGTTCCGGTCGGTATAGACCTCTATGGTGCGCAGCGGACGGAACGTGGCCGGATCGAGCACGCGTATCTTTTCCGTCCCGTCGCTCATGTAAAGCACCTCACCGTCGGTAGCCAACCCCCATCCTTCACCGCCATAATCGAACTCGCCCGTTTTATCGAACGTATTCAGGTCGTAAACCAACGCTTTGTTGTTCTGCCAGGTCAGCTGGTAGAGTTTTCCGTCCAACAGTGCGAGCCCTTCGCCGAAATAGAGGTCGGACAGGTTACGGCTTCGCAATACGCGGCCGCCGGAGAGTTCCACCTGCCGCAGGGTGGATTGTCCTTCAAGGCCCGTGCTCTCGTACAGGGAACCGTCATGGAACAGCAATCCCTGGGTGTAGGCCGTCCGGTCGTGCGGATAAATTCGTTTCACGCGGTGTCCGTAAAGGGCCGGAGCCGAGGCGGCCAGCACCGTAAATTCACCCGAGCGGCTCTGGCTCTCACCGCCGCGATAGGCGGTCAGCCGATACACCACCCTTCCCACCGGATATTTCGGGCCCAGATTGTACGTAAATCCTTCGGGCGCTACCGGACCGATCCTCCGGTTACCCACCGACAGGACCACACTGTCGGCAGTCATCCCTTTGCTAAGCGTATAACGGATCGGGACGCGCTCTCCCTGGGCAAACTTCGCACCGAACACCGGGGCGACCGATTCCAGCAATACCGGAGCCGGCGAGGCGGAAACCGGAGTTGAAGTTCCCTCTGTACCGGCAGGCCGGGAAGCCCCGCTTCCGACGCATGCGCTCATCAGGCAAAATGCCGCTACGGCAACCGCTGCGGCCCCCGTGGCCGTGCGGACAAAATTACGATCCATAGTGACAAAGGTATAAAAAATTAGTATCTTTGCTTCGCTGTCTAAAAAATCCCGACGGAAATATACAAATCCAAACAATATGCTGACACTTAAGCAAATCAGAGACGACAGGGCCCTCGCGCTCGAACGTCTGGCCGTGAAAGGGGTGGATGCCGCCGCCGCACTCGACCGCATCGAGCAGCTGGACGACTCCCGCAAGGCGCTTCAGGCCGAGTTGGATGCCAATCTGGCCCAGCAAAACGCCAACGCCAAAGAGATCGGTCAGCTCTTCAAGGCCGGCAAGCAGGCCGAAGCCGCCGCTGCAAAAGAAAAGACCGCCGCGCTGAAGGAGGTCTCCAAGCAGCTCGAAGAGAAACTGAAGCAAACCGAGGGTGAACTGAACGAAATTATCGTCACGCTGCCCAACTTCCCGCACAGCTCGGTACCGCAAGGCAAAACCGCCGCAGACAACGTGATCGTCCGCACCGGCGGAGAGACTCCCGAACTGGGTGCCGGGGCATTGCCGCACTGGGAGCTGGCTTCGAAATACGACATCATCGACTTCGAACTAGGCGTCAAGCTGACCGGAGCCGGATTTCCGGTTTACAAAGGCCAGGGCGCCGCATTGCAACGCGCACTGATCGCTTTTTTCCTCGACAACAACACATCGGCCGGTTATACCGAAGTGATGCCCCCGCTGATGGTCAACGAGGCATCCGGTTTCGGCACGGGTCAGCTGCCCGACAAGGAGGGACAGATGTACCACGCCACCGTGGATAACTTCTACCTGATTCCGACCGCAGAGGTGCCGGTAACGAACATCTACCGCGACGTAATCATCAACGAATCGGACTTCCCGATCAAACTGACGGCCTATACGCCCTGTTTTCGCCGCGAAGCCGGCTCGTACGGCAAGGATGTGCGCGGACTCAACCGCCTGCACCAGTTCGACAAGGTCGAGATCGTGCAGATCGCCCATCCCGAAACCTCTTACGAAGCTCTCGAGGGAATGGTCAAACATGTCGAAAGCATCGTGCAAAAGCTCGAACTGCCCTACCGCATCCTGCGTTTGTGCGGCGGGGATATGAGTTTCACTTCAGCGCTCACGTTCGACTTCGAAGTCTTCTCGGCCGCACAGCAGCGCTGGCTGGAGGTTTCGTCGGTTTCGAACTTCGAATCGTTCCAGGCCAACCGCCTGAAATTGCGTTACCGCGATGCGAACAAGAAGACCCGGCTCGCCCATACGCTCAACGGCAGTTCGCTGGCCCTGCCGCGCATCGTTGCCGCCCTGCTCGAAAACAACCAGACGCCCGAAGGCATCCGCATCCCGAAAGCGCTCGTGCCCTACACGCGCTTCGAAATGATCAAATAGCGCCATTCCGCAGAGCGGATTCCCAATAGAAAAGAGCGGCCGAAATTCGGCCGCTCTTTTCTATTGCCGTTCCCTGCCGCCGACCCCGCATAAAATACGGACGAAACGTCCGATTCCCGCGGTTAAACGCACTCCGAAAAGGTTTTTCGGTTTCCCGGCTGGAAAGCTTAGCAGATTTTTATTACTTTTATAAAACCGGTTCGTTCAAGAAGCCGCAAGGAAGAGGGCGACAAGGCCAGCTAGACTTTGCGACAGACGAGACCGAACCGCCAGAACCGACCTAATTGCACAAAAAACTTCATCCTGTGAAAAAAGTCCTCTCCCAATGCGTGAATACGGTACATCCGTACATTTTCACGCACGTTACAAACTTGCCCCGTAGAACGTTGCTGCTGCTTTGCTCCGCACTGCTGCTATCCGGTTGCGGCAGAAACGGCTCCGACGACACGATGCCGATGCAGTGCCGCGTCGAATCGGCTCCGGACCTGCAATCACTCGCGACAGGTTTCATGAATCCCGCTCCCGAAAACCGCGCCTGGGTTTACTGGTTCGTGATGGACGGCAATTTATCGCGCGAGGGAATCAAAGCCGACCTCGAAGCGATGCAACGCGCCGGAATCGGCGGTGTCATCTTCCTCGAAGTAAATGTCGGCGTCCCGCGCGGTCCGGTAGATTTCATGAGCGACGAGTGGATCGCGCTGTTCAAATACGCGACTGAAGAGTGCGAACGGCTCGGTATCCAGCTCACGCTGATTTCCGGGCCCGGCTGGACCGGCAGCGGCGGTCCCTGGGTGAAACCCGAAGATGCGATGCACTTTATCGTAGCCGACACGATCTCCGTCACCGGGGGCGGCCATGTTTCGGTACAGCTTCCGCGCCCGCAACCGCGAAAGCCCTATTTCGGCATCGAGAACCTGACCCCGGAGATGCGCCGGCAACGGGCTGCCTACTACGAGGACCTCTTCGTGCTGGCCTATCCGAAACCGGTCGCTGCGGACAGCAGCACCCGAATCGACAACATCGAAGAAAAGGCGATCTACCTGCGCCATCCTTACTCGTCGGCTCCGAAAACAAATCCGTTCCTGCCGATGCCGGTCAACTTGCCCGACGCTCCGCAGGGCACCGTATTGGCCACGGATCAGTGCGTGGACGTAACCAGCCTGCTGGATCCGGACGGACGGCTCGAATGGGATGCCCCCGCCGGTCAATGGGTGATCTACCGCTTCGGGCGCACGCTCACGGGAGCCAACACGCGTCCCGCCCCGCTGCCGGGCGTCGGTTTCGAATGCAGCAAGATGGACACCACGGCCCTCAACCATCACCTCGACCACTTCGTAGGCCGGCTGATGGCTGCCGTGGGACATAAACCGCACGACCGGCCCGCCGGATGGAATATGCTGCACATCGACAGTTGGGAAATGGGAACCCAAAACTGGACAGACCATTTCAAAGAGATTTTCAAAGCACGCCGCGGTTACGACCTGACGCCCTACCTGCCGACGCTTTCGGGACAGATCGTGGAGAGCCGTGAAGTCTCCGAGCGCTTTCTGTGGGATTTCCGCCTGACGTCACAGGAACTCGTGCTCGAAAATCACGCCCGTCACCTGCGCGATTACGCACACCGGTACGGTTTCGGGCTGTCGATCGAGCCGTACGACATGAGTCCGAACAACGACATCGCACTGGGCGGCATCGCCGACGTGCCGATGGGCGAAACCTGGGAAGTGGACGATGTGTTCAACACTGCGTTCAGCTGTATCGAGGCGGTTTCGGCGGCCCGGATCAACAACCGGCCGATCGTCGGGGCCGAAGCGTTCACCAGTTCGCATTTCGACAAGGGCAAATTCTGGAAACTCCATCCCGGAAACATGAAAAACCAAACAGACTGGTCGTTCTGCATCGGCATCAACCGCCTGGTATTCCACCGTTATGCCCACCAGCCGTGGACGGACAAGTGGCCCGGAATGACCATGAGCGCTTACGGACTGACCTACGAACGCACCCAGACCTGGTGGGAACTCTCGCAATCGTGGCATACCTACCTCGCACGCTGCCAGTACCTGCTGCGGCAAGGCCAGGGCGTCGCCGACATCCTGTTCCTGACCCCGGAAGGGGCCCCGCACGCTTTCACGCCGCCGGTCAGCGCGATGGAAGGCTCCGACCGGCTGCCGGATAAAAAAGGCTACAACTTCGACGGATGCGATCCCGGAACGCTATTGGACAAGGCCTTCGTCCGCGACGGCAAAATATGCTTCCCGGGCGGCATGCAGTACAGCATCCTTGCTCTGCCCACGTCGGGCCGCATGACGCCGAAACTGCTTGCCAAAGTGGACAAGCTGATCCATGACGGCGCAACGGTGATCGGCTTCGCTCCCGAAAAATCGCCGAGCCTCACCGACTACCCCGCCTGCGACAAGAAACTGGCTGAACTGGCAGGCAGAATGTGGGGCGACGGCAAAACCGCCGCTGCCAAACGCACCATCGGAAAGGGCACGCTTTTCACCTGCACGGCTGCCGACACGGCCGGCATGGCGCTCGATTCGCGCGGCTACCGGACACCTTATGTCAAATACGAAACTATCGCGACCGCGCTGGCTGCTCAGGGGGTACGACCCGATTTCGAAAGCGACGTACCGCTGCGCTATATACACCGCACCTCGAACGGCATGGAAATTTACATGGTCTCGAATCCTTCTAACCAAGCCGTAAACGCAACCTGCACGTTCCGCGCGACCGATACCGGCTGTTCGTTATGGGATGCCGTACAAGGCCGCATTGCGCCGGTATCGGCGGAAACCACCGCCGACGGACGCTCCCGCATCACGCTGCCCCTGGAAGCCTGCGGATCTGTATTCGTCGTTTTCTCACCGGTTCCCCCGGCCGACATCGTCAACACAACGACCCTGTGGCCGAAACTGGAAACCGCACTGGAAGTGAAAGGTCCCTGGCAGGTGCATTTCCAGGAAGGACGGGGCGCTCCGGCAGAAGCCACGTTCCCTACCCTGACGGACTGGAGCAGGCATGCCGACCCGGGCATCCGTTATTTCAGCGGCATCGCCGATTACACGACCTCGTTCGACTTACCTGAAAGCGAACTCAGCACGCACCGGAACTGGTATATCGACCTGGGACGTACCGAAGTGATCGCACGGATCGAACTGAACGGCAAACCGGTGACCGAACTGTGGAAAACTCCTTTCGCATGCGACATCACCCCTTACCTGCAAGCGGGCCAAAACACACTGAAGGTTTCGGTGGCCAACGAATGGCCGAACCGGCTGATCGGGGACGACGCACTGCCCCAGGAGAAACGGGTGACGTTCACGACTTACAATCCGTACAAAAAAGGCACGCCGCTGTTACCGTCAGGCCTGCTGGGTCCGGTGCGGGTGGCTTGGGCGGAATAGCGCTCCACCCGTCCCCAAGGCGAAAATAGAACCTCGTTTACTGGTATGAAAATCTGATCGAATCAAAAACGTGTACCGGGATGCTATTCGGTACACGTTTTTGTTCGAATATGCTCTGCGGCACTAAAGTTGCCGCATCCGGACCGGAGATTCTTGTGCAAGGGCGAATCTTTCTTCCAGCTATAGCATCCTTCCCATTCAACCGGTAACTGCAGCTTCCTTTCCGATCTTATACATGACATACGATTCCATGAAACCATTTCCAAGCCGTTTCCTCCTGCTCCCGGCAGCTTTACTCCTGTACTGCACGAACCTGTCGCACGGGGCCGAACCCGCTGTACTGTCCGACAGCCTGTCCAAACAAACCATCCTGTTCGCACACCGCGACACCTGTGACCTGCGGATGGACATCTACCGCACGGAGACTGCACAGACGGAGCAAACCGCTCAGCCGGTTATGCTTTTCGTTTTCGGGGGCGCTTTCATGAAAGGAGAACGGGACAAACCCTATTACATACCCTACTTCCGGGAACTGGCGGCACAAGGAATTACCGCCGTCTCGATAGACTACCGGCTGGGACTGAAAGACCGTAAAATTTCGGTATTCAAGACCAAACCCGCCGATACGGCGATCCGAATGGCCGTGGAAGACCTCTTCAGCGCTACCGATTACCTAATCCGGCACGCCGCTGCGTTGAACATCGACACCTCATGCATCATGCTGAGCGGATCGAGCGCGGGTGCAGTCACGGTACTGCACGCGGACTATACGCTGTGCAACAGACTACCGCTATCGGAGATGTTGCCGCAGGATTTTCGCTACAAAGGAGTGCTGTCGTTCGCCGGCGCGATCTTCAGCCACGAAGGACGGCCCCGCTATCGCGCAACTCCGGCGCCGACGCTTTTTATGCACGGCGACAAGGATAAGGTGGTGCCGTACAACAAAATCCAGCTGTTCAGCAAAGGTCTGTTCGGGTCGAAATCGCTTGCGCGCAGGTTCCGCAAAGCTGGCTATCCCTACGCATTTTTCACGATGCAGGGACAAACGCACGACGTGGCGCTGACAGGCATGTACCATCCCGACGAAATCACATGGTTCGTCCGGCGCTATGTTTTCGAACATCACCGGTGGCAGATGAATGCTGAATTGGATGAACTCGACCGGCTTCCGAGGGAAGCCTATACCAAACCGTATGCGACAGATGCGAACAAATGAACGGAATGGGGTAAGTACCCGGCTAAACTGTCTTTAAACGATCATCGACCTCAACTAAAAGAGCCCGCGAAACATCCGATCTGCGCATACTGTGCGAACGACCTCAATGCAAATCAATGGTTCCGCAACCGCAGACCACGGCTGCCTATTCCGCCCCTTTTTTTATCCGGGCGAAATTGCGGTACTCGAGCGGCGTCTTGCCGGTCCTTCTCTTAAATGAAATGGAGAAATATTCCGGATTGTCGTATTTGAGATGATAGGATATCTCCTTGATGGTCGTGTTTGTCGTCGCAAGCAGCAACTTCGCTTCGTTGATCTTCAGCTCTTTCATATACTGGGCGGGAGACGTGCCCGCATATTCGCGGAACGCCTTGCGGAATCCCGAATAGCCCAGCCCTACCCGCTCGGCAACCTCCTGCGGCGAGAGATTCTCGTACACATTCTCGCGCATCACCACCTTCGCCTTATCGACCTTCCCGATGATGTCCTCATCGTGCAGGACACTGCTTTTCTGGCGGTAATACATCAGTCCGAGCAGGTGCATCACGATCCCCGAAAGGGCCGGTTGTGCGCCGATCCTGTCCTCGTTGGCAATGTCGCGGGCCTTCAGATAGAGGTCTATGATTCGTTCGTTGAGCCCGATGTCGAAAACCGGCGAACAGGCCGAAAAGTAACCCGACGCAACCAGCCGGTCGATCATCTCGCCCTTGAAACCGATCCAATACTCCTTCCAACCCGAATTTTCGAACGGACGGTAGGTATGCCACACCCCGGGAAAAAGGAAAAACATCTTGCCTTCCTCGATCCGCTGTGAAACCCTCGGCTCTCCATAGGTAAACATTCCTTCGCCGTCGGTAATATAAAGCAACTGGAATTCGTCGAGCACGCGTCCCTCTTCCACATCGAAAAAATAACCCTGCGGGTGGTTCTGAGGCGGATAAACCTCGTCAGCGGTAATCACCTGGCTGCCGACGCCCGTCACCGTCAGTCCCCACAACTCGTCGCCGTCAGCCGGAATCAGGTATTTGATATCGCCCGTACTCATCACAGTTCCAATTTACTGACCTGCATCGTCCGGCCATCCACGACCAACAGATTCCCGGCCAATGATTCGCCCACTCCGCACAACAGTTTGACCGTTTCGAGCGCCTGCAGCGAACCGATTACCCCCACGATCGGCGAGAGGACACCCACCACCGGTTTCTGCGACGCCCTCTCGGGATAAAGATCCCGGTAACCGCCCGCGCCCCCGGCATGGAAAACGGCCACCTGCCCCCCGACAGCCTCGGCGGTACCGTAAATCATAGGCACCTCCGCCTCCCGGCAAAAATCATCGATCACGTAACGGGCGTCATAGTTATCGGTACAATCGACCACTGCATCATGTCCGCCGAGCAATCCGGCGGCATTCGCTGCAGTCAGCCGGTCGGTCACGACACGGATATCGCACCCGGGATTGAGTCGTGACAGGCGCATCGCGGCCACTTCGGCTTTCGGCCGGCCCATATCTGCAGTCGTATAGAGTACCTGCCGTTGCAAATTACTCAACGACACCGTATCATTCTCGATCAGCGTCAGGTGGCCGACACCGGCCGCTACCAGATAATTCAGCGCCGCAGAACCGAGCCCCCCGGCACCGACAACCGCCACGCGCGCGGCAATAAGCGCCTGCTGCATCCGGTCGGTAAAACCCTCGACCAACAGGTTGCGTTCGTAACGTTCTCTTTGTGCTACGGATAGTTCCATACGGCTGTTTGCTGACACGACAAAGATAAAAAATCCCACCGAATAACGGCAGGATTTTCATCGCTCCTTCCACCGGAGCATCCGGCGGAATTTCTTATCCGGGATCATCCGGACATCTCCTACCGGGGATAAAACCTTCTATTTCTTTTTGGTATACAGGAACCGTTTGATCTTCTGGGTCGGCGTCTTTTCAAAACCGTCCTCATTCTCGACCACCACCGAAATACGCGAAAATTTATTCACCTTCGAATTGACGTAATGCATCAGATCCTGCTTGATGTTTTCCATCTTTTGCCCGAGGTTTTCGCGCACGGTATGGTATTTTTGCTCGAGCGCCTCCCGGTTGAAGTGCACGATAGCCACCAGTTTGCCCATATCCTCCTTGACCAAAGAATCGGCAACCAGCGCATGGCCGTTGATCACGTTCTCGATCTCCTCGGGGTAGATATTTTCACCGCTCGGGCCGAGGATCATATTCGTAAGGCGCCCTTTGATATAGAGGTAACCGTCCCTGTCGAACACCCCCAGGTCTTTTGTGCGAAACCAACCGTCCTCGGTAAACGAGTCGGCCGTCGCTTCGGGATTTTTGTAATACCCCATCATCACATTAGGGCCTTTTACGACGATCTCTCCTTCGCCCGAGCGCGGATTCACATTGTCGAGACGGGCTTCGACCCCCTCCAGCATCGGCCCCGTGGACTGATGCCGCACCATCGACGGATTAACCCCGGCCAATACGGGAGCCGTCTCGGTGAGGCCGTACCCGATCGCATAAGGGAACCGTCCCTCCAACAGGAACAGTTCGACGGTCGGATCGAGTTTCGCCCCGCCGATACCGAAGAAGCGGATACGGCCGCCGAACAACTGTGCAAGGCGCCTGCCGGCAATCCGGTGCAGGAACCTGCGTCCCCAATCGGTTTTGTAAAGTGCTGCCATCAGCCGGTTGCCGGCTACCTGCGGTAAGATTTTGTTTTTGTAAATTTTCTCGATAATCAGCGGCACGGTCAGCATGATCGTAGGACGCACCTTCTTGAGCACGGGGAGCAATACCGAAGCGGTCGGGGCTTTGTCGAGATAGACCACCGATGCGCCCCACATCACCGGCAGCAGCATGCCCAGCGAACATTCGTAAGTGTGGGACAGCGGCAGGATAGACAGGAATACGTCATCGGGATAAACCGGTTGCAGGATGCTCACCATCTCCAGCTCGCTGCACAAGTTGCGGTGCGAAAGCATCACGCCTTTGGGCGAAGAGGTGGTACCCGAAGTGTAAATGATCGCCGCGAGATCATCCCCGTTCGGTATGGTTACGGAGCCAAGCGTATCGGAAGTCTGGTGGATCACCCCGAGGTTCATGCTGCGCACCACGAGGTTCAGCCCGGAGATGACCTCCTTCGAGACCTTCGTGAACAGTTTATCGGAAACGACGAGCGCTTTGGCCTCGGAATGCAGGATGATCTTGTCGAGTTCGGGGCCCGAAAAATCAGGCAGGATGGGTACGATCACCATGCCCGACACGGTCGCGGCAAAATAAGCGACGCCCCAGTTAGGCATGTTGTTGCTCAATAATGCGATTTTGTCGCCACTGTTCAGCCCGGCATGGACGAATATATCGATCAGGGTGTTGACGCGTTCGGAGAACTCGGCGTAGGTGAGCGACTCTCCCCCGTACATCGAGAAACAAGGCCGCGGGCCGAAGGAATCAATGCTGTGCAGATACAATTCCCGAAGGGTTTCGAATCTCATTGCAAATGGAAAGTTAGGAATGTCGGGACATTTGCCAATCGAACGCAAAGATAAGTTTTATTATTATAAAATCATTACTTTTGAAGACGTTTGAGCAATGAATCAGTACCATTCGATACACTCCCGTGCCGAAATTCTCGGCTTCGACCGCTGCGGTATAGCCCGTTGCCGCCCGCTCGAAGAGCGTCGCGGACTGTTGGAGCGATGGCTCGCACAGGGACGACACGGCGGCCTGACCTATATGGAACGCAATCTCGACAAGCGGATCGATCCGGCCCTGCTGGTCGAAGGAGCCCGGTCGGTAGTGGTTTGTGCCATCAGCTACAACCGTCCTCCCGCTGCCGGAGTCGCCTCACGGATCGCCTCGTATGCCCGGGGACGCGACTACCATCCGGTATTGAAAGAGAAATTGCACGAACTGCTCGCCTACATTCGCGACCTGCATCCCGGAACTTCGGGACGCGTCTTCGTCGATACGGCCCCGATCCTCGAAAAAAGTTGGGCCGCCGAAGCGGGAGTAGGACGCATCGGACGCCACTCGCTACTGATCGTACCCGGTCTGGGATCGTTCGTTGTGCTGGGGCTGATCGTGACGGATGCCGAACTCGAACCCGATCCGCCTTTCCTGGCACCGGACCCGTGCGGTTCCTGCCGCGCCTGTATCGAAGCCTGCCCCGTCGGTGCGATCGGAAACGACCGGACGATCGACGCTTCGCTTTGTATCTCGCGCCGCACGATCGAGGCGGAAGCGGGCGACGAAGGCGACCTGCACGGGTGGATATTCGGCTGCGACATTTGCCAGCTGGCCTGCCCCCACAACCGCCATGCACCGGTATCCGCCCATACCTGCTTCGCCCCGGCCGGAGATATCGGACAGATGACCGAAACCGATTGGCTGCAGCTCTCCGGAACCGATTTCCAAAACCGTTTCGGCGACACGCCGCTGGCCCGCTGCGGACTGGAGCGCATCCAACGCCGCATCCGGCAAGGTTCACAAAAATAACATCCAGGAAAAATCTCGAAAAAACAGATCTATCGGCGAAGGACATATCTCTACAACGCTTTTCTATTCCTATCGTGAAAAGTATGCCCTCCTTGAAAAGCAGACTGAAAAGTCAGGCAAGAACAGCCCAATCTTCATCAGAAATTACCGGGTCAAAACCGTCCCTGTTTTCAAACGGTATCCGAACGACAAAGCCCTGCCTCGCAAGGCAGGGCTTATTCCGATTACCGGGATATCTCCCGAGGTTTATCCGCGGGCCAAAATATCAGTCTCAAACAGTCGGCATGCCGACAAAATTAAGTTTTCCGACAGCGTCCCGACGAATCGGCTAAAGGGTCTTGTCAGCCACCTGCTGGCGCTTCACTTCGTCGAGCACCGATTGCAGGTCTATCCCGAGTTTTTCGGCAATACCTTGTCCGCACCGTTCATCGGCCTGATAGAAACGGGCCACCGCACGCGTCTGGATATTGACCGGAACACCCGCCATCGCCTCGGCCGCATTCGAAATCAGTCGTTGTTGCGCATCGGGCGACTGCAGGCGGAACAACTCGCCCGGCTGCGAATAGTAATCGCTGTCCACACGGGCGTCGTACGCCATCGCATCCCCCTCTACCTTTAAAGGCGGCTCGAGGTAGGAACGATCTTCGGTCGGGCCTCCGAAACTGTTCGGTTCATAGTTGACGCTGCCGCCCCCGTTCGCATCGAAACGCATCAGCCCGTCCCGCTGATAATTGTGAGCCGGGCAGCGTGAAGCGTTCACCGGCAGGCTTTCGAAGTTGGCTCCGAGCCGGTAGCGGTGCGCATCGCCATATGCGAACAGGCGCCCCTGGAGCATTTTATCAGGCGAGAAGCCGATTCCGGGAACGATATTGGCCGGGTTGAAAGCAGCCTGTTCCACTTCTGCGAAGTAATTTTCGGGATTACGGTTCAGCTCCATCACCCCCACCTCCTGCAACGGATAATCGGCATGCGGCCATACCTTCGTCAGGTCGAACGGATTGATCCGGTAGGTCGCCGCATCGGCCTCCGGCATAATCTGCACGTAAAGCGTCCAGCGCGGAAAATCGCCCTGCGCAATGTGACCGAACAGATCCTTTTGCGATGCCTCGCGGTCTTTGGCGACGACCGCCTCGGCTTCGGCATTGGTCAGGTTTTTGATTCCCTGCTGGGTTTTGAAATGAAATTTGACCCAGAACCGTTCATTCGCCGCATTGATAAAGCTGAACGTATGGCTTCCGAAGCCGTGCATCTGACGCAGGCTCGCCGGAATCCCGCGGTCGCTCATCAGGATCATCACCTGATGGAGGGTCTCCGGAGAGAGACTCCAAAAATCCCACGCCGCCGTTGCGCTGCGCAGGTTGGTTTTCGGGTCGCGCTTCTGCGTGTGGATAAAATCGGGAAATTTGAGCGGATCCCGGATAAAAAAGACCGGTGTATTGTTCCCCACCAAATCCCAGTTACCTTCGTCGGTGTAAAATTTGATCGCAAAACCGCGCACATCGCGCTCGGTATCGGCAGCGCCGCGCTCGCCGGCAACGGTCGAAAAGCGTACGAATAAATCGGTCTGTTTGCCCACTTCCGAAAAAATCGACGCTTTCGTGTACTTCGTGATGTCTTTCGTCACGGTAAAGGTCCCGTAAGCGGCCGAACCTTTCGCATGCACGACCCGCTCCGGAATGCGTTCGCGCGTAAAATGGGCCAGTTTTTCCATGTACCAGACATTTTGCATCAGCATCGGACCGTGCGGCCCGGCGGTCTGGACGTTCTGGTTCTCCGCCACGGGAGTACCAGCATTCGTCGTCATTGTCTTTTTCGTCGTCATAAGGCAATCATCGTTAATATTTATCGGGAACGGCATTCAGATCAACACTCCTTATAGAACAAATCTAGCAAATAATCGGGACAAACCGGGCAAATAGTTTATAATTAGCAATTCAAATATTTTATACCCGTATAAGTGCAACACATACCATACCAAAAGCGGCGGTTCCTTTTGGAACCCCCGCTTCTTATATTCAAAGAATCCGGTGCTTAGAGCGCGTTGATCTCTTTGAGGACAGCGTTGGTTTTGCGGACAGCCTCGGCGCTCTTCTCGAAGAGGGCTTTCTCGTCTGCAGTGAGGTTCAGCGACAGAATCTTCTCCACACCGTTCTTGCCGATCACGGCCGGAACACCGATGCAGATATCCTTCTGGCCGTATTCGCCGTCGAGAGCCGTGCAGGAAACAATCACCTTCTTCTGGTCGCGGATGATCGATTCAACGACATAAGCTGCCGCTGCACCGGGCGCATACCAAGCCGACGTTCCAAGCAGCTTGGTCAGCGTTGCACCGCCCACCATCGTGTCGGCAACCACCTTGTCGAGTTCTTCTTTGCTCAGCAGTTCGGTAACGGGAATGCCCTTGTAGGCGGCTTTGCCGGCCAGCGGAATCATCGTGGTATCGCCGTGACCGCCGATTACCATGCCTTCGATCTCGTTCGAGTTGGCATTCAGGGCCTTGCTCAGGTAGCATTTGAAGCGGGCCGTATCCAGTGCGCCGCCCATACCGAAAATCTGGTTCTTCGGAAGACCGCTCTTTTTGAGGGCCAGGTAGGTCATCGTATCCATCGGGTTGCTGATGATCAGGATAATGGCCTTCGGCGAGTATTTCAGTACGTTCTCAACCACCGAGCTCACGATACCGGCATTCACGCCGATCAACTCTTCGCGGGTCATACCCGGTTTGCGGGGCATACCTGAGGTGATCACCACTACGTCCGAACCGGCGGTCGCGGCATAATCGTTGGTCACGCCGGTCAGTTTCGTATCGAAATCCATCAGCGTGGCGGTCTGGAAAATATCCAGCATTTTACCTTCGGCTACCCCTTCTTTAATATCCAGCAGCACCACTTCATCGGCGATCTCGCGGGTGGCGATCACATTTGCGCAGGTAGCGCCTACGTTGCCCGCACCCACGACAGTAACTTTACTCATAATTTCGTATTTTTTAAAATTAACCTATCAGTTTGGCATAATCCTCAGCGGAGAGCAGTGAATCGAGCTCTGCGGGATTCGTCATTTTAATTTTCACCATCCAACCCTCGCCGTAAGGATCTTTATTGACCTTGTCGGGAGCGTCGTTGAGCGATGCATTGAACTCGAGCACCTCGCCGCCCACAGGCAGGAAAGCATCCGAAACCGTCTTCACGGCCTCGATCGTGCCGAAAATTTCGTTCTGGGCAAGTGTCTCGCCCTCAGTGGTCACATCGACAAAAACGATATCGCCGAGTTGGCTCTGTGCAAAATCGGTAATGCCCACATAGGCCTCATCCCCTTCGACCCGGATCCATTCGTGATCCTTCGAATACTTCAAGTTAGCCGGAATATTCATCTGTAGTGTATTTTATTGAGTTTGTATGATCGTCTGTACCGGATGTTCGGAAAGCGGAACGGACTCCGGGGATATCTTCCCGGCCGGAACCGGGTGCCCTCCGTTTTCGGACGCTCAAAGGTAGTCGTTTTTCAGGGATTATAAAATTTAACTGTGATTTTTTTCACACTTAAATTCATCGCGAGAATACGATTTTCATCACCACCGGATTGTGGTCGCTGGAGTGGAAATCCAGTGGGAGCGTTTCGATGGAAAGTACTTCGATACCGGGCGAAACGAAAAAGAAATCGGTCAACGTCCGCACCGACGAATCGGCCCGGAAAGGCCGGTCCAGATAGCGCAGCGAAGGATGCTGCGCGTCGTAGACGAAACGGCCGGCCCGGCGGAACAACCTGCCGTCGATCTGCTGCGGCACGAAATAAGGATTCGAAAGCTCCGCCGCAGAAGGAATGTAATCGGGCGGATATTGGTTCCAGTCACCGCCGGTTACCGAACGGACCCCGGCCGAATCGGCCCGTGCAATCAGTTCCGCGAGGAAAACGCACTCTTCAAACCGCATGTTACCCGTATCGTAAGCGGTATTGTGCGTATTGTCGATCATCACCGTATCGCCCGCAGCGGTCAGAAACCGGGCTGAAAGCAGCCCGCGTTTGAGGTTGAACATCCGTTCCGGGAACGGGAAGCGGGACGGGTACTGATACCGCACCGCATCGAGCGGCCTGTACCGCGACAAGGTCAGCAGTCCGCTGGCCACACGTCCGATCGGATCGCGTAACGGAATCGGTACGAACCACGCCTTATAATTGAAGCCGAACGCCGCCGCATAACCCGGGAAAGCGGCACCGATCAATCCCGCTTCGTCGATGCGGTAGGTACGGTGAGACGAGCGGTCCACCTCCTGCAACAGCATGATGTCCGCATCGATCTTTTGCAGCGTCAGGACGATCTGCGCCAGGTTAGCCGCAGTCCGTGCACGGGTGTCGCGTACGCGCCTGCCGCCGTCGTAGAAAAAGTCCATGTTGTCGCCCAGCCCGGCATAACCGATATTCCAACTGACCAGGGTCAGTGTGTCCGGAAGCGAATCGGGCTGCTGGCATCGGTACACCTCCTCAACCGGCGCGGGACGAAACTCCGCGAGCCAGGAAATCCCGAAAAAAACCGCCGCCACCGCCACCAGCGGGACGACGATCCGCACCGTCACGGCACGGAACCTGCGGTACTTTCTCATCTTTATTATATCGGGGTTGATACTGCGTCAGGATTCGGATACGGCGACCGAAGGGAGTCCCGCAGCCTTGCACACCTGCCCGACGATCTGTTCGGGAGCAATGCCCCGCATACAGGGATAGTCGCCATAGGCGCAAGGCCGGTTGCCGTAAATCGAACAGGGGCGGCAGGCCATATCGAGCTGTACGGCATTTTGCGGATCCTGCCCGATCCCGTAAAAACCGGCATAGGGATGCGTCGCCCCCCACACCGACACGACCGGCACACCGACCAGCGAAGCCATGTGCATCGCCGAGGAGTCCATGCTCAGCATCAGGTCGAGGTGGGAAATGAGCTCCATCTCGCGGGCCAGTTTGATCCGGCCGATGACCGACACCACGGAGCCGTACTTTTCCTCCATCCGTTCTCCGTATTCGCGTTCGGCGGCGCCGCCGCCGAAAACGAACAGCCGCACACCGGGCATCTGCGAAAGCATCGCGATCACCCGCTCCATCTGTTCGAGCGGATAGATTTTGCCCTGATGCTGCGCGAACGGCGCGATCCCGATCCATTTTTTCCCTTCGTGCGCCCCTGCAAGCGCTTCGGTTTCTGCATCCAACGAGTACCTCACGCGCGGCGGAACGGCTATCGGCGGCAGGTCGAACCCCAATGCGAGGAAAACTTCGCGGTAGCGTTCGACCGTCGTTTTGAGTTGTACCAGTTTTTTATTCTCCAACGCAACGAGCGCCTTTTTCTCTTCCCGGCCTTTATCGATATAAGCGACCTTTGCGCCGCGCAGCCGCAGGATGCGCCTCAGCATCTTCGTGCGAATCACATCGTGCAGGTCGGCCACCATATCGAAACGGCCGAGCTCCGAGCTGAGTTTCAGCACGCCTTTCAGCCCTTTATGCCGGCCCGTAAAATCGGGAGAGACGAACTCCAAAGCCTCGATTCCCCTGAAGAAAGGCTGTAAAAAAGCCGGCGTCAGCACTACGATCTGCGCTTCGGGATACTGTTTGCGCAATGCGCCCACCACGGGCACACTCATCGCGACATCCCCCATTGCAGAAAGGCGAATGACCAGAATACGCATCGGTGCGGACACGGAACGGGAAGCCATAAATCTATTTTGCCGCGTAGAGAACGGGATTCAGTTCGGGATCGTTGTACATCTTCATCTGCTTGTACACCTTCATGTATTTGTGCCCGGCAGCCATATCCGCGAGCAACTCCTCGATCGCGGTGGTCAGGTCTGTCCGCTGCTGCAGCAGGATATCGAGCTTACGCCGGCACTCTTCGACGTGTTTCGCGGACACGTCGGTCCGCTTCACCTCCTGGGCCATGTGGTAAATTTTCAGCGCGAGAATCGAAAGCCGGTCGATCGCCCAGGCCGGGCTCTCGGTATTGATTTTCGCACCGGACTCGATCGCCACATCCTTGAACTTATCGAGAAAATAGCTGTCGATATATTCCACCATATCCGTGCGCTCCTGATTCGAGCGGTCGATCCGGCGTTTGAGCACGAGCGCTTCGACGGGGTCGATTTGCGGATCGCGGATCAGGTCCTCCAGATGCCACTGCACCGTGTCGATCCAGTTCTTCAGGTACAGCAGGTGCTCGATAGAGCCCTCCCGGTAAGGGTTGGCAATGGGATGGTCCACATCGTCATAGCGGTGATATTCGTCGATCACGGCCGGAAAAATCTGGTGGCAAAGGGCAGTAAAACTCATAGGGTTGAAATTTGGAAAGAGAGTCAAACGTTATTTTACAAAGCTAAAGAATTTTGCTCAAATTCCAATAAAATATTATTTTTGTCGCTATGCCTGCCAAACCTCATAAAGGTACCCGTATGAAACCGAATTCCATTGCCTTGCTGACGCTGGGCGTGTCGCTGCTCGCCCTCTCCGCAAACGGACAGGACCGCCTCACCCGCGAAGAATACATCCAGAAATATAAGTCGCTGGCCGTCGAGGAGATGGAAGTATACGGCATCCCCGCCAGCATCACGATGGCCCAGGCGTTGCTCGAATCGGACAACGGCAACGGGCGCTTGGCGCGCGAAGGCAACAACCACTTCGGCATCAAATGCAAAAGCACCTGGACCGGTGCCACGATCTCGCACGACGACGATGCGAAAGGCGAATGTTTCCGCAAATACCCGTCCGTCGAGGCCTCGTTCAACGACCATTCGGAATTCCTCGACAAATCGGCCCGTTACCAGGACCTGTTCAAACTGGACCCGATGGATTACAAAGGGTGGGCTTACGGACTCAAACAGGCTGGCTATGCGACCAATCCGGCTTATGCCGAATTGCTCATCAAAATTATCGAAGACAACCAGCTCTACCACCTCGACCGGGGCGAAGAGATCGCCCCGCCGATCATGGGTACGCCTGCGACCGAAGAACCGCAGCAATTGGTAGCCGAGACCGAACAAAAACCCAAAGAGGTGGTCGATGTGGACAATTACAGCGTAGCAGTGACCGGTCAGGGGGGACAGCACACCGTCTACCACAACAACGGCAGCGAATTTACCACCGCGCGTCCGGGCGATACCTATGCAACCATCGCTTCGGAATTCGGGCTCACGGTCAAGAAACTGCTCAAATACAACGACGAAACCACCGTACCTGCTCTGCGTCCCGGCGAGATGGTCTACTTGCGCCCGAAGGGCAAGCGCAGTGAAAACGGCAAGCTGATTCACGTGGCCAAAGAGGGCGAAACGCTGCACAGCATTTCGCAAACGTACGGCATCCGCCTGAAGAACCTTTGCAACATGAACCGGCGCACGCCCGACAGCGAAGTAAAAGCGGGCCAGCAGATCCGGTTGATGTAACCTTATTCAGCCCTCGACACCATTGGCAACGCCGTTACAATACCCTGACAACTCAAAACACCGGAATTAACCTCATTACAAACCTTTAAATACGATCAATCAAAACCTATGGACGGTGATCCTGGTGCGGCGGTGAACGCCGCCATCCTCAGCAAAATCAGCGGCAAGTCCGCCCTCAACCAACAGGTATTCGACAACACGTTCTCCGTATTCAACGCGCTCAAAGAGACGCTTCACGAAATGTCCTCGGAACTGGACGACCGACTCGAAGAGATGGGGCACGAAGTGAAAATCGAATACCGCGACCGCGGCAAATTCGAAGCCCAGCTTCAGGTAGCCGACGACATCCTGATCTTCAGCATGCATTCCAACGTATTCGAATTCAACCGCGAGCATATCATCTGGCAAAATTCGTACGTGCGCGACAACAAGGCGAACTCCTATTGCGGAATGATCAACATCTACAATTTCCTCTCCGACTCGTTCAAGTACAACCGCAGCGCCGACGAGGGCTACCTGATCGGAAGGCTGTTCGTGAACCGCGAGAAGCAGTATTTCGTCGAGGGAAAGCGGCAGATCAGCATGCGCCACAACAACTTCGGCACGCAAACCATCAGCAAGGAGTCACTGATCAATATCATCGAAACAGCGATGGACTATGCGGTGGACTTCGACCTGCTGGTTCCCCCGTACGATACGGTAAAGGTCGTTACAGTCGATCAGCTCAACACGAAAATCGAGAACTCGAAAATGCAGACCGGCAAACGCCTCGGTTACAAATTCAATTCCGACGACATTTAACAGGCCGGGGCCATTAGGAAACATTTGGTCCCAGCACCCCGGGCCACAATATTAAAATCACACGGCGCTGCCGGAATGCCGTCGACCCGCACCACAAAACAGCGGGGGAGTCAATAAATGACTCCCCCGCTGTTTTTATACGGTCGTTTACCGGCTTCCGGCAAACCCTATTTCCGGATATTGGGCTGCTGCAAACCGTAACCCATTTTCTTATTTTCGCGCAACAACAGGAAGGCGAACAGGATCGACAGCACGCCGAGTCCCGCAAAAATCAGCATCGGCACCGTATAATCGTACGCTACCCGCGTAACCGTTTCAGGAGCCACCACTCCGGTAATCTCTTCGGCCACTGTCGTTGCATTGTCCACCACGCAATAATTGTCGAGTACCTTGCCGATCAAGTAAGGCACACCCATCAGGCCCCAGTTCTGAATCCAGAAGATCAGCGCATACGCGGTACCCAGCTTATTCTCGGGAATGATCTTGGGCACCGAAGGCCACATGGCCGAAGGCACCAGCGAGAAGGCGATCCCCAACGTGATGATCAGTACGAGCGCCAGCAGCCAGTTCGTGAAAGCCGGAACGGCAAAGAGCAGGTGCACCGCCACGATCATGAACGAACCCACCAGCATAATCGTCGCCCCTTTACCCCTACGGTCGTAGAGGTTTCCGAAGAAAGGCGTGAGCAGGATCGTCCCGAACGGCAACAATGCAGGGATAATGCCCGAAAGTTTTTCGGAAATACCGAATTTATTGAACATCAGATCCGGCGCATATTTTAAAAACGGGAAAACCGCCGAATAGAACAGCACGCACAAGATCGCAATGTACCAGAATCCTTTGATCCGGACAATCTCGAAAATATCGCGGAAGCGGAACGGCTCTTCGAGTTCGGCGGAATCTTTCAGCTCCCGGTCCCGTTTGGTGTCCATCACCACGAACACCACGAACGAGATCATGCCGATACACAGCAGCAGCAACCCCAACAGGATCGGCATACTCACCGAGCCGAATTCTTCCGCCAGCAGCGGCGTAATGCTCAGGGCGAGCGCCGTACCGATGCGGGCGCAGGCCATCTCGAGGCCCATCGCCAACGCCAATTCCTTACCTTTGAACCATTTGACGATAATTTTCGAGACGGTGATTCCGGCGATCTCGATCCCGACGCCGAAGATGGCGTAGCCGATAGCCGCCCAAAGCACCTGCGACGAAATAACGGAACCGAAAATGGTCACGCTCGCACCGCCGAAATCGCTTGCGATCGCCCAATACTTGATACCTACGCCGATCACCATGATCACCGTGGACATCAGCCCGGTGAAGCGGACGCCCATCTTGTCGAGGATCATCCCGCCGAAGATGAGCATCAGCAGGAAGACGTTGAACCAACCGTAGGCACTGGTAAAAAATCCGTAATCGCTGCTGCTCCAGCCCATTTGCTGTTCGAGCATCGGCTTGAGCGGAGCCATCACGTCGGTGATGAAATATCCGCACAACATCGTGAAGGCGACCAGCGCCAACACGATCCAACGGGCCGTAGCCGACTCGCTGATCTTCTTTTGTAAAGCTGCTACCATTTATTTTCCGTTTGGGTTTATTATCCGTTCGGCACGCATCGCGCATACCGTAAAACTCGCTTTATCTGTTCGCAGGAATCCGCCGCCTATGTGCGCCGTACGCGGAGGCCTCCGTACCTCCGCCGCCCTACTCCTCCTGCAGCATATTCCCGTAGAGCTTCAACACCCGGTAGGCATCCTGCAACCCCAGCTCCCCGGCCTTGCTCATATCGAGGCAGCCTTTACGGGTATCCTTGAGGAAAATCTGTACCAATCCCCGGTTGTAATAGGCCTCGGCGAACGACGGATTCAGTTCGATGGCCTTCGTATAGTCCTCCAGCGCTTCCGGGATCCGTCCCGAGCGGCAGAGCAGGTTCGCCCGGTTATAATAGATATAGGCAAATTCGGGGAAGAGCCGGGCGGCCTTGTTCAGGTCGGCGATCGCATCGTCGTAATTATAGGACCGCGACGAGTTGCTTTTAAGCTGGCTGGCCGGATCGTTGTCTACCGTAATCCGCTGGTAGCCGTTGTCGATCGACGAGATAAAATCGACCATTTCGCTCTGCGTCGTACTGCGGTTGATGTACAGGAACGGATTGGACGGATCCAGGTCGATGGCCGCCGTGTAATTGGAGATCGAACCGGTGTACTGCCGGATCAGCGACTGGGTGATTCCCCGTTTGAACAACAACTGCCAGCTGGGCCGGTTGTAGCGCAGCGAATCTTCGATCGCCCGGTCGAAGGCGAAGAGCGAATCGGTCGGAAAATCACTGTCCCGGTTCACCAGTTTCACGTACGGATCGGCCACCTCCGTGCGGAACTGTTCGACACGCGGCACGAAATAGACAGTCCGCACGGGAACCGTATCGGGACGAACCATCGAGAATTTGAACATCGGAAGCAGCGCGATGTTGGAACTTCGCGCAGTCATCCGCTGCATCCCTTCGCTGCCGCCCATGCTGGCATCGAACGAAAGCAGCTGGTTGAAACGCTTGCTCGTATCGGCATAAACAGAGAAACTACTGTCGGTCAGCTTCGAGCGGTATTCGGCTATTTTCTTGTCGGCCGTCTCCTTGTCGCTGCGGGATCCCTGCATGTCGTTGAGCATGTAACGCAATGCAGAGCGGCCAAGATAGGCGTTGGCGAAATCGGGATAAAGCTCGATCGCCCGCGTATAGTCGTTGATCGCGGCATAGTAGTCGCCCAGTTGCCGGTACAACGCCGCGCGGTTGTAATAGAGCAGCACGTTGTTCGGGCTGTAAAACGCCACTTTGTCATAGTCCGCGAGGGCGTTGTTGTAGTCTCCGATCTGATTGCGCAAAATCGCCCGGTTGAAATAAGTCAGCGAGCTGGTCGAATCGAGTGCCAACACCCGGCTGAAATCCTCGATTGCCTGCACCGGACGGTTGATCGTCGAATAGACGAGTGCCCGGTTGAAGTAAGAAGGGATATACGTGGAGTCGCATTCGATCGACTTGTCGAAATCGGCCAGCGCCTCATCGTATTTTTTCTGGGCCATGTAGAGCATCCCGCGGCGGCTGTAAGCCAAAGGACTCTCCCGGTTGGTCCGGATCGCGGTGTTATAATCCTCGTAAGCGCGCGTCGTGTCCTTCATCATCAGGTAGGAGGTGCCCCGGTTGACATAGGCGTCGACCACCTTGTTATCGAAACGGATAAAGGTGGTGAAGTCCTCCACCGCTTTTTCGAACTGCTGGCTGAGCAGGAAGGTCACCCCCCGGCTAAAATAGGGGTCGGGCCGGTCCGGGCGCAGGTCGATCGCCACCTGGAAATCTTTCAGCGCATCGTCGTAATTACCCAGCCGCGAACGGGTGATCGCCCGGTACTGGTACGCGGCCGTAAAAACGGGGTTGTTCTCGATTGCATAAGAAAAATCCTGTTCCGCCCCGAGCAGGTCGTCGAGGTTGTATTTGGCGATGCCGCGCAGGAAATAGCCCTCGTAAGCCTTCTCATCCACCTTCAGCAATACGTTCAGCGTCTCGATCGCATCGCGGAATTTGTTATCTATAATGTAGCTCCTGCCCACATAGAAAAAGTAATGCTTATCGAGTTGGGCCGACGCCTTATGGACGCCTCCCAGCGACACGAAAAACAGGAGAATGAGGAGAGATTTACGCATGCGGCCGTAGTATACGGGGTGCAAGATAATCATTCTACGCCAGAATACAGCGAACAAACACCCCCAATTCGTTTTACAAGGAACGGCATAAGCCGATGATTAGTATAATTTGGGGCACAGGAAGCCGCTAAAGATAAAATTTAAACCGAATGATCCACATTACAGAAAAGTTACGTACCTTTGAAAGCAATTTTGCGCTGAAATCCTGCTACTGAATAACAAATGAAAAAAGTAGATGTTGTTTTAGGCTTACAATGGGGCGACGAAGGCAAAGGCAAGGTCGTCGACGTGCTCACACCGGCTTATCAGGTGATCGCCCGCTTCCAGGGGGGACCCAATGCAGGCCACTCACTCCATTTTGAAGGCAAAAAATACGTATTGCACACGATCCCGTCGGGTATTTTCCGCGAAGGCTCGATCAATATCATCGGCAACGGCGTGGTGATCGATCCGGTGATTCTCTCCGAAGAGATCGCCAAACTGGAGAAAGACGGCGTCGACGTACAGGGCAAGCTGCTGATCTCGAAAAAAGCGCACCTGATCCTGCCTACTCACCGCATCATCGATGCGGCGTCGGAAGCCTCGAAAGGCAAGACGAAAATCGGTTCGACGCTCAAAGGCATCGGTCCGACCTATATGGATAAAACGGGCCGCAACGGCCTGCGCGTCGGGGACATCGTCTCGGGCGAATTCGAGGAACGTTACGGGCGCCTCAAGGAGAAACACATCGAACTGCTCAAACAATACGATTTCCCGTACGACATCTGCGACTACGAAAAAGAGTGGCTTGCCGGGATCGAAAACCTCAAGCGTTTCCGCTTCATCGACAGCGAACACGTGGTGAACTCGCTGCTCCAAGAGGGTAAAGCGATCCTCGCCGAAGGCGCGCAAGGTTCGATGCTCGACATCGACTTCGGCACCTACCCGTTCGTCACCTCGTCCAATACGCTCTGCGCAGGGGTCTGCACCGGTCTGGGTGTCGCACCGTCGCGGATCGGCAACGTCTACGGCATCTTCAAAGCTTACTGCACCCGCGTGGGCAGCGGTCCTTTCCCCACCGAGCTGTTCGACGAGGACGGGGAGAAAATGCGCCAGATCGGACAGGAGTTCGGCGCGACCACCGGTCGCCCGCGCCGCTGCGGCTGGCTCGACATGGTGGCCCTCAAATATTCGGTAATGATGAACGGCGTCACGGAGCTGATCATGATGAAAGCCGACGTGCTCAACGACTTCGACACGCTGAAAGTGGCCGTAGCCTACAACGTAAACGGCAAGGAGACTTCCGAATTTCCGTACGAGGCGAGCGAAAAAATCGTCCCGGTTTACAAGGAGTTCAAAGGCTGGAACTGCGACATCAACAAACTGCGCCGCTACGACGAATTCCCCACCGAACTGAAAAACTACATCGAATTCATCGAACAGGAGACCGGCGTTCCCGTCAAGATCGTTTCAGTAGGCCCCGACCGCGAAGAGACGATCGTGCGATAAACACGACCGATTGTTCTATTCCACAAAAGACAACCATTTTTCAAATGGTTGTCTTTTTTTGGATAACTCCCTGAAAATTTTATACCTTTAGAGTGCCAGCTGTGATGTCGAACATTAAAAAACTACCCAACCATGCGTTATTCGACCTGGCAACGCTTGCTCATGCCCGTGCTGCTCGTCAGCAGTCTCGTCGCTTCCTGCGGCAAAGACAACCCCGCCCCGACCCCGACTCCCCCTTCTCCCGATCCCGGAACGCCTACCGAAGTCCCGCTCAAGACACAACGAATCAACCGGTTCATCGTCGAAGCCATGCGGAATCGTTATCTATGGAATTCAGGCCTGCCTTCGGAGATCGACATCACTTCTGAAAGCGATCCGGCGGCACTCTTCAAGCGGCTCAGAAATCCGCAGGATTCCTGGTCGGTCCTAAGCGACAATGTCCAGCAAACCCAAGGCGAATTTACCAATGAAACCCGCTCGTACGGCTACGAACTCACTTTCGGCAAGTTCAACAATTCGGAGAACATGTTCGCGGTCGTCCTGTTTACCTATCCGGACTCCCCGGCTGCCAAAGCGGGCATCAAACGCGGGGATATTTTCATCCGTGTGAACGACATGGAGATCACGATGAACACGTACATGAATCTTTTCAGGTTCCCCAACGTATCCCTCCAATACGGACACCTCGAAGGAAACACGATCTACCCGGCGACCCAAACAACGACTCTCACCGGAACGGAGATGTATCTGGATCCCGTGATCGCCTACTCGGTAATCGACCGGGCAGGCCACAAAATAGGTTACCTTTGTTATAGCGATTTCGTCTCCAAATCGATCGGCAGGCTGGAAGAGGTCTTTTCGACGTTTCAACAGCAACAGGTCACCGAGATCATACTCGACCTCCGCTACAACCCCGGCGGGGAAGTTTCGGCCATGGCCAAACTGAGCAGCATGCTGGCCCCGAAATCCGCTGTAGAGAGTCACTCGGTCCTCCAGACCCGGATTTACAACAAAGAGTACACGGAATACCTGCGACAGACGGGGACCGACGTGAACGACTACTTCGATCCGTCCGTTGCCGTGAACCTCAACGGACTGCCGTTGTATACCCTGACGGAAAGCAGTACCGCCTCTGCATCGGAATCCTTGATTCTATGCCTGAAACCTTATATGACCGTTAAGCAGGTCGGCTCGTCCACCGCGGGAAAATATTGCGGCGGCAGCCTTTTCCAGCCCGCAGTGCAACAAGGCGGACAACTCGTTCCGGATCCGGAGATCGGCAATTGGGTGCTTTACCTGATGACCTTCAAAACCGCCGATGCAAACGGCAAATCGATCTCCTCATCGGGCCTCTATCCGGACATTTGGACCTCTTCGCTGACTTTACCCGAACTGAAACTGCCGTTGGGCGATCCCCTCGATCCGTTTATCGCGAAAGCCATCGCGGCCATCACCGGACACAGCACCCCAACCCGGATCGAAACGAAATCCGCCGATCCGGGGTTCACCCTGCTGCGCGGACTAACGGGCCAACCCGAAACACGCTCAGGCTGGCTGATCGATTCGACCGTTATGATTCCCGTAACCGGCGCTTCGCGCTGACAGAAAGCGAATCCAAAAATGAGGGAACCGCCTTCCGGAGGCGGTTCCCTCATTTTGTCCCGCAGACAAAAGAATATGGGGATACGTTTCATTTTCGTCCGAAACCGGCGGTTTTTCCGATAAAAATCATAATTTTGTAAAGTTTTGTCCGGCGCACCTCCGGAGCGGAATCTAAACAAAATCTAACAACTAAATACGATCCATAATGAAGAAAACGTTGAAAATCGTCGTCCTGGCCAAACAGGTGCCGGACACCCGCAACGTGGGGAAAGACGCCATGAAGGCCGACGGCACGGTGAACCGCGCCGCGCTTCCGGCTATCTTCAACCCCGAAGACCTCAACGCACTGGAGCAAGCCCTCGTGCTGAAGGACATGTTCCCCGGCAGCACGGTGGAGATCCTGACGATGGGCCCGGGCCGCGCCGCCGAAATCATTCGCGAAGGCATGTACCGCGGAGCCGACGGTGGCGTACTGCTTTCCGACCGCAAATTCGCAGGCTCGGACACGCTGGCCACCTCATACGCCCTGTCACGGGCCATCCTCAACATGAAACCCGACATCATCGTCGCAGGCCGGCAGGCCATCGACGGCGATACCGCACAGGTCGGTCCGCAGGTGGCTGAAAAACTGGGTTGGCCGCAAATCACCTACGCCGAAGAGATCGTGGGCACCGAAGGCGACGAACTGGTTATCAAGCGCCGGCTGGAACACGGTGTCGAAACCGTAGCCTGCCCGTTGCCGCTGGTGATGACCGTCAACGGATCGGCTCCCGAATGCCGTCCACGCCACGCCAAACTGGTGATGAAATGCAAATACGCCAAAACCGCGAGCGAGATGCAGGAAGCTCAGGAAGACTACACCGACCTGCGTTCGGAACGGCCCTACCTCAACATCAACGAATGGAGCGTAGCCGACATCGATGCCGACGACCAGCAATTGGGACTCACCGGCTCGCCGACGAAGGTCAAGAAGATCGACAACGTGGTATTTGCCGCCAAGGAGGCGAAGAGGCTCACCGCCGACGACCGCGACATCGACTCGCTGATGCAGGAACTGATCGCCAGCCACACGCTGGGATAGGCTAACCCCAACCGCTAAAAATCAAAACAGATGAACAACATATTTGTATATTGTGAGATAGAGGACGGCAAAGTGGCCGATGTGTCGCTGGAGCTGCTGACCAAAGGCCGGGTATTGGCCGACACGCTCGGCTGTGAGCTCGAAGCGCTCGCCATCGGATCCAAACTCGACGGCATCGAAAAAGAACTGGCCCAGTACGGTGCCGACACGATCCATATCGCTGATGCCGAGTGCCTCAGCCCGTACCGGACCCTGCCCCACGCCGCAATCATCTGCGGCATTTTCAAAGAAGAACAACCGCAGATCGCACTGTTCGGCGCTTCGCCGGTGGGCCGCGATTTGGGTCCCCGTGTTTCGTCGGCACTGCACAGCGGCCTGACGGCCGACTGTACGAGCCTCGAAATCGGCCCGCACACCGATAACAAGAGCGGCAAAGTCTATGAAAACCTGCTCTACCAGATTCGTCCGGCTTTCGGCGGCAACATCATCGCAACGATCATCAACCCGGACTGCCGTCCGCAGATGGCTACCGTACGCGAGGGCGTGATGAAAAAAGAGGTCGCCAAGACCCCGGGCAAAGGAGTCGTCAAAAAGGTGGATCACAAGAAATACACTTCGGACGCCGATTTCGTCGTACGCATCATCGAACGCGAAATGGAAGAGCGCAAGATCAACATCAAGGGAGCGCCGGTGATCATCGCCGGAGGTTATGGCATGGGTTGCAAGGAGAACTTCGCGCTGCTGCACGAACTGGCCGAAGTGCTCGGCGGCGAGGTGGGAGCATCCCGCGCAGCGGTGGATGCAGGCATGGCCGACCATGCCCGCCAGATCGGACAGACCGGCGTGACGGTACGTCCGAAACTCTACATCGCCTGCGGCATCTCGGGACAGATCCAGCACACCGCCGGCATGGACGGCTCGTCGATGATCATCTCGATCAATACGGACCCGGAAGCGCCGATCAACAAAATCGCCGACTACGCGATCATGGGCGACGTAATGGAAGTGGTACCCAAGATGATTAAGTATTACAAACAAAACTCGAAATAACAGCGATCATGGCTAATTTCTTTTTAGATAATAAAGACCTCCAGTTCCACCTGAATCATCCGTTGATGAAAAAAATCGTGGAACTCCGGGAGAGAGGTTACGCCGACAAAGGCAAATACGATTACGCCCCCGTGGACTTCGAGGATGCCATGGACAGCTACCGTCGCGTGATGGAAATCTGCGGCGAAATCTGCGGCGACGTACTGGCTCCGAATGCCGAAGGCGTCGACCACGACGGTCCCCGGGTTGTAGACGACCATGTGGTGTACGCCCCGGGCACGGCACAGAATATCGAAGCGCTGAACCAGGCCGGACTGTTCGGCATGACCATTCCGCGCCAATACGGCGGACTGAATTTCCCGCTGCCGCTTTTCGCGATGGCCAATGAAATGGTCGCGCGTGCCGACGCCGGATTCGAAAACATCTGGGGCTTGCAGGACTGCGCCGAAACCCTCAACGAATTCGCTTCGGAAGAGATCAAAGCCCGATACCTTCCCCGCGTTTGCGCCGGAGAAACCTGCGCGATGGACCTCACCGAACCCGATGCCGGCAGCGACCTGCAGGCTGTGATGCTCAAAGCGCACTGGGACGAGGAGAAACAGACTTGGCTGCTGAACGGGGTGAAGCGTTTCATCACCAACGGCGACGGTCATATCTCGCTGGTACTGGCCCGCTCCGAGGAGGGGACGAGCGATGCCCGCGGCCTGTCGATGTTCGTCTATGACCGCGCGCACATGGCTGTCAAGGTTCGCCGCATCGAGAACAAATTGGGTATCAAAGGATCGCCCACCTGTGAACTGGTCTTCACGAACGCGCCGGCCGAGCTGGTCGGCGACCGCAAAATGGGCCTGATCAAATATGTGATGTCGTTGATGAACGCCGCCCGTTTGGGGATCGGCGCACAGTCGACCGGCCTGTCGGAAGCGGCTTACCGCGAAGCGCTCAAATATGCGCACGAACGCCAGCAATTCGGCAAGCCGATCATCGAATTCCCGGCTATTTTCGAAATACTGTCGGTCATGAAAGCGAAGCTCTACGCTTCGCGTGCGATGCTGTACGAAACGACACGCTTCGTCAGCATTTACAAAGAGTACACACATATCAGCAAGGAGCGTAAACTCGAACCGGAAGAACGCGCCGAAATGAAGGAATACACGCGTCTGGCCGACGCTTTCACCCCGCTGCTGAAACTGATGTCGAGCGAATACTGCAACCAGCTCGCTTACGACGCGATCCAGATTTTCGGCGGCTCGGGCTACATGAAAGACTACCCGATCGAACGTATCTACCGCGACGCACGTATCACGAATATCTACGAAGGCACCTCGCAATTGCAGGTCGTAGCGGCGATTCGCCACGTCACCACCGGCACCTACCTCGCCAAGATGAAGGAATACGAGACGCTGGACTATGCCCCGGAGCTGGAAAACACCTATAAGAAGCTGGTTTCCATGCGCGAACAGTATGAAAAGGCCGTTGAAAAAGTGACCGCTACCGGCGACAACGAAGTGATTGACTTCCATGCACGCCGCATGGTCGAAATGGCTGGGCACATTATCCTAAGCCACCTGCTGCTGCAACAGGCCTCTATCGACGAAGAGTACCGCAACTCTGCGGAGATCTATGCCAAGTACGGCGAAGCGCAGAATGCCGCTGCGGCGACCTACATCGGCTGCTGCTGCGTCGATGACATCGGTCTGTACAAAGCCGTGCAGGACGAACATTGATCCGGTTCAGGCCGTTGTTCCGCAAATCGGACATACATCCCTTTGCAAAACATACCGCCTGGGGCCACAACAAAAGAAGGGGAGTATTCTTTTAACTCCCCTTCTTTTGTTTCATCGGCCGGACTCATTGTTTACGGAATACCTCTTTCAGGAAGGCATCGGTCAGCATCAGGTCATCGTCTCCCTGGACGACTTCCCGGTCGAACAAATCCTCATCTTCCCGGGTCACCTCATCGGCCATCTCTTCATTGTAGTAATCATCCATAGGCAAAGGTTTCGATAGTGTTTGCCAATATAACGCCGATGATTACCGCGATATTGTGCGTCAACTCAATATCAGCTGTTTTTCATCGATCAGTTTACGCAGGTTGATCAGCGCATAGCGCATCCGGCCCAAAGCCGTATTGATGCTCACATCGGTCTGTTCCGCGATCTCTTTAAAGCTCAACCCCATATAGTACCGCATCAATACTACCTCCTTCTGCTCCGGCGGCAGAAAATCGATCAACTTACGCACGTCGGTCTCGATTTGATTCGTGATCAACTTCTCCTCGACCGTGTGATCGGAAAATTTCTGGTTATTCAGGATATCGTAACCCGCATCCCCTTCCGACACGTTGTTCCGCTGTTTTTTCTGGCGGAAATAATCGATCACCTGGTTGTGCGCGATGCGCAGCACCCAAGAAAGAAACTTGCCGTTCTCGGTGTAACGTCCCTCCTGCACGAAACGCACCACTTTGATAAGCGTCTCTTGGAAGATATCATCGGCCACATCCCGATTCTTGACCATCATGTAAATATAGTCGAGAATCCGTTTGCGGTGACGGTTCAACAGTACATTTATAGAATCCTCATTGCCTGAGATATAGGTATTAAGCAATTCGTGATCACTTAATTTCTTCAGATTCATATCTTACTCCTCTAATTGGTTTGAGTAGATATTTCGTCGATAGGCAAATGAGTTTTTTCAGTTCTACTTTTTCTTTCCGAACGGCAAGATACACACATTTCTCTAATTTCCAAAGGCCGGCGGTATTTTTTTCGGTTTGATCACTCGCGGAATCACCAGTATGCTGACATATTCCTCCAATATAGCACCAAATCAAAAGGGATGCCGAATTTCACATCTCAGCACCCCTTTGTGTAATTTTCCACAACGATTGGTACCTCCTCAAAGGCCCCTACTGCTGCTCTTCATCGTCTAACAGGTTGGAAACCAGAATACGGCCGCAATATTCACAAACGATTACCTTTTTGCTCATGCGGATATCCATCTGCCGCTGGGGCGGGATACGGTTGTAGCAACCGCCGCAGGCGTCACGTTTGACTGTCACGACTGCCAACCCATTTCGGACATTATGGCGGATACGCTTATAAGCTGCCAACAGGCGGTCGTCGATCTTCGCAGCAGCTCTCTGGGACTGGGCTGTCAACGCCTCCATCTCCTTGGAGGTTTCCTGGTCGATACCTTCCAACTCTTTCTGTTTGGCCTCCAGATCAACCTTGCGCTCGGCCAACACTTCCTGAGCATCCTCGATCGCCTTCTTTTTCAATTTGACGTCGACCCCGGCCTCCTTAATGCGCTTCTCGCTCAGTTCGATTTCGAGCTTCTGATACTCGATCTCTTTGGACAGGGCATCGAATTCCCGGTTGTTGCGGACGTTATCCTGCTGTCCTTCGTATTTGGCAATCAGCGTTTTGGACTGATCGATAGCATCCTTGTACTGCTTGGTGGCTTTGTTCAACTCATCCACTTCGGCCGTAATGTTGGCAATACGTGTATCGAGGCCGGCGATCTCGTCTTCCAGGTCCTGAACCTCCAACGGAAGCTCGCCTTTCAGTTTGTTGATCTCGTCGATCTTCGAATCGATTTTCTGAAGCTCGTACAGCGCGACGATCTTCTCTTCCATCGAGAAATCGTTGGCATCGCTGCTCTTTCTGCTTGAAACTGCCATATGCTTAAATGAAATAATTTACAGGATTAACCGAATGCACACTCTCGTGAACTGCAAAAGTAGCTATTTTTTTCGTAATTATATCATGCAACAACCCGATTGCACAATATTCACTCTCGAAATGGCCCACATCGACAGCGACGATACGGCCGTCGGGAGCATAAAAATCATTGTATTTCATATCGGCCGTCAGGTAGATGTCGGCACCTGCCGCAACGGCATCCCCGAGCATCGAAGCTCCGGCGCCGGTCACCAACGCCACCCGCCGCACCTGCTCCCGGCACAGCTCGGAATGACGGATCGCCCCACAGCGGAGCACCGACTTAACCTGTTGTAAAAAACCGCTCACAGGTATCGCCTCCGGTAAATCCCCGACCACACCGAAGCCCGTTTCCGCGCCGTCTCGGTGCGGCGAAAGCACCCGCATAGCGGTCAGTCCCAGCAGTTTCCCGAGCCGGAAACTCATGCCCCCAGCGGCACTGTCCAGATTGGTGTGCGCGGCATACAGCGAAATTCCCGCGAGCAGTGCCCGCCTCACGATCCGCTGCGTAAAATCGGCATCGACCAACTGCCGAAGCGGATGGAATAGTAACGGATGATGGGAAACGACCAGGTTCGCATCCAGCGAAAGCGCCTCGTCGATCACACTTTCAGTCACATCGACGCACAACAGTACGCCCGTCACCCCGGCTTCGTAATCACCGACATTCAGTCCGCTGTTATCGTACTCTTCCTGCAACGACAACGGAGCGAACGCTTCGATCGCCGCAGCGACATCTTTCACTTTTACCGGCATAGCATTCTGGATTAAAAAGTCTTCTGATTAAAAAAGCGTCTGCTCGACAACTTGCGGACGCACCGGTTCCGCAGGGGGCGTCTCATGAACGGCATCCACAGCACCGGCTTCCGGTTTTCCGGACATCTCAACCTCCGTTTCGACCACGGCCTCCGCCATCTCCAGCGATCCTGCCACGGCATCCGCATCATCGGCCTCACCCTCGGCAGCCGGCCCGGTTTCCGCCAGGAGGGCACACACCGATTTGGGATATTCATTTTCAGGCCACAACTCCTGCAACCGGAAAGGTACGGACGGTTCGGGCGTATCCGACCATTTCGAAACCGCGCAACCGGCGGCAACTGCAGCACTTGCCCGACTCCCCTCCGTCCCGGCCTCTTCCCGGTTCCGGTCTCCGACCGCTACGCCCGTTTCGGGCAAAATCCCGGACAGCGGGAATCCCCCTGCCTCGTGTTCCTCAGCCGGCACGGACGGATGATCGACGAAAATTTCGACGACATTCTCATCCGCCCCCTTCAACTCCTGCCGCACTTCGAGCAGCATCGCGCGAATACGCTGCAACCTGTCTACAATCTCCAAATCGCGTCCGAGGCCCTCGCGGTTCTGTTTGATGCGTTTTTGGGCCCCCGCGAGGGTCATGCCGTTCTCCTTGACCAGGTGGTAAATCAGTTTCAGGTTCTCGATATCGGCGGGTGTAAAGAGCCGGTTGCCTTTTTTGTTCTTGTCCGGTTTGAGGATATCGAACTTCTGCTCCCAAAAGCGGATCAACGACGGATTGACGTCGAACATCTCCGACACCTCGCCCATCGTATAATAGATTTTTTTGCTTTTTCGCTCGGCCGCGCTCATTGCATCCAGGGGGTTGAAAACGGGAAGCAAGGTACAAAAAACAAACCGTTTTCACAAGTGGATAATTCTTGCTACATTTGCTCTCTGCAAAGGCAAATCGCATGGAGTGCATCATCACCGGCACCGTCATCCACGGTAAAAAATTGGGCCGGAGCCTCGGGTTCCCCACCGCCAACCTGCTTATCGACCCATCGTTGGAAATCGCTAACGGCGTGTACGCCGGAAGGGTCGCCCTCACCGGCAAGCCTTACGGCGCACTGGTCAATATCGGCTACAACCCGACGGTTCCCACCGGAGGAAAGCGCTTGCTGGAAGCGCACCTGCTGGATTTTTCAGGCGACCTCTACGGACGGACTATCTCGGTGGAGCTGGTCGTTTTCCTGCGCCCGGAACAGAAATTTGCTTCGCTCGACGAACTGCGCGAACAGATCGAACAGGATAAAACAGAAATCATCAAAATACTGGAAACATGCTGACCAACCAGAACATTCCCTACAAAATCGCCGACATCAGCCTGGCCGACTGGGGCCGCAAGGAGATCGAAATGGCTGAAAAGGAGATGCCGGGACTGATGTCGATCCGCCGCAAGTACAGCGCGCAAAAGCCGCTCAAAGGCGCCCGGATCTCAGGCTCGCTGCACATGACAATCCAAACCGCCGTGCTGATCGAAACGCTCGTCGAGTTGGGTGCGGACGTCCGCTGGTGCAGTTGCAACATCTTCTCGACACAGGACCATGCCGCAGCGGCGATTGCCGCAACCGGAGTGCCGGTATTCGCATGGAAGGGCGAATCGCTGGAAGAGTACTGGTGGTGCACGGCGATGGCGCTTTCGTTTCCCGGCGGCAAGGGCCCGAACCTGATCGTCGACGACGGCGGCGACGCGACCCTGCTGATCCACAAAGGATACAAAGCCGAGAACGACGCTTCGACGCTCGACGGAACCCCCGGCAGCCAAGAAGAGCGGGTCATTATCGACACGCTGCGCACGCTGCTGAAAGAAGACCCGGACAAATGGCACCGCACCGTAGCCGAATGGAAAGGGGTTTCGGAAGAGACCACCACCGGCGTACACCGGCTTTACCAGATGCAGGCGCGCGGCGAACTGCTCGTACCCGCGATCAATGTGAACGACTCGGTGACCAAAAGTAAATTCGACAACCTGTACGGTTGCCGCGAATCGTTGGCCGACGGTATCAAACGCGCGACGGATGTGATGATCGCCGGAAAAGTAGTCGTGGTTTGCGGCTACGGCGACGTGGGCAAAGGATGCGCAATGAGTATGCGGTCGTACGGAGCCCGGGTGATCGTCACCGAAATCGACCCGATCTGCGCGCTGCAAGCCTCGATGGAAGGTTTCGAAGTGAAAACGGTCGAAGACGCACTGCCGGAAGGCAATATCTACGTGACGACCACCGGCAACCGGGACATCATCCGGGTCGAGCACATGGAGCGGATGCGCGACCAGGCGATCGTCTGCAACATCGGCCACTTCGACGACGAAATCCAGATGGCAGGCCTCGAAGCCTATCCGGGCATCGTAAAAACCGAAATCAAACCGCAGGTGGACAAGTACAGTTTCCCCGACGGACATGCGATCTTCGTGCTGGCCGAAGGCCGCCTCGTAAACCTCGGCTGTGCGACCGGCCATCCGTCGTTCGTGATGAGCAATTCGTTCTGCAACCAAACCCTCGCGCAGATCGAATTGTGGACAAAAAAACTGGATACAGCGGTATACCGCCTGCCGAAGCAACTCGACGAAGAGGTGGCGCGTCTGCACCTCGAATACCTCGGTGTGCACCTGACGCGCCTGACACAGGAGCAGGCCGACTACATCGGCGTGCCGGTGGAAGGCCCTTACAAAGCGGATTTTTACCGGTATTGACCCCGCTCCCAAGATACGGAAACGGCGAAGATGCGGAAAGAACCCTCCCGGGAAATACAAAATCCACAAAACCAAGGCAGTGAAAACCAGAGCATCCGAACACTTTAACTTTCTGCTTTTGGCATTCGCGTATTAGTGTTGTAGTATACCAGTGTACTATCACACTAGTACGCCGGGATCTGATTCAGCACTGAACCAACGGCAGAGAGCCGGAACAGAACAGGGATGGATCGAACGCATCGGCACGCGCAGCAACAACATGTATCCGAGGAAGAGTCCGAATGGATGCTACCGGCGAACGGGCCGCATAATAGCCCGACTTAAAACAGATTCCTGTCCCCTATAATTTCTAAATCCCGACCTATGACGCCTTGCCTGCAAATCGAATCGCTGACCAAATCATTCGGCGACCTGGTGCTGTTCGAAAATTTTTCGCTAGGCATCGGCGAGGGACAGCGCGTAGGGCTGATCGCAAAAAACGGCACGGGAAAAACTACCCTGCTGAATATTCTGGCAGGAGAGGAAGACTACGATTCGGGAACGATCACCTTTCGCCGGGACCTGAAAGTGGCCTATCTGGAGCAGGATCCGAAGTTCCCGGCCGGAACGACCGTTCTCGAAGCCTGTTTCCTGAGCGACTCGCCGGTCATCCGCGCCATTGCCGATTATGAACGGGCCGTGCAGCGGAGCGGGCTGCAGAACGACGACGACCATACATTGCAAGAGGCGATCGCGCAAATGGACCGGCTCGATGCCTGGACCTATGAATCACGGGTCAAGCAGATTCTCACGCGGCTGAACATCACCGCTTTCGACCAACAGACAGAAAATCTCTCGGGCGGCCAGACCAAACGGATCGCGCTGGCCAATGCGCTGATTACGGAACCTGACCTGCTGATCCTCGACGAGCCGACAAACCATCTCGACCTGGAGATGACACGCTGGCTGGAAGAGTATCTCTCGCGGACGAAACTGACGCTGCTGATGGTCACGCACGACCGTTACTTTCTCGACCGGGTCTGCACGGAGATTATCGAGATCGACCACCGCCAAAGCTATTCATACAAGGGCAACTACAGCTATTACCTCGAAAAGCGGCAGGAGCGGCTCGACGCCGCGGAAGCACAGCGCGAAAGCGACCGAAACCTCTACCGCAAGGAGCTCGATTGGATGCGCCGCCAGCCACAGGCCCGCGCGACGAAAGCGCGTGCCCGGATCGAATCGTTTTACGAACTGGAAGAACGGCTGCGCAAAGAGCGCGAAACCGGTGATGTCCGGCTCGATGTGAAAGCTTCTTACATCGGCAAGAAAATTTTCGAAGTGCGCGGACTTTCGAAACGATTTGGGGAGAAAGTAATTCTCGACAACTTCGAGTACACCTTTTCGCGCTACGAAAAGATGGGGATCGTCGGGGGCAACGGCACCGGGAAATCGACCTTTATCAAGATGCTGATGGGACTCGTACAGCCGGACAGCGGCACGATCGACATAGGCGAGACGGTCCGGTTCGGCTACTATTCGCAGGAGGGTATCGCTTTCGATGAAAAAGCCAAAGTAATCGACGTTGTGAACGAGATTGCCGAAAACATCGAACTGAGCGACGGACGGAAGATGAGTGCATCGCAATTCCTGCAATATTTCCTATTCACGCCGCAAACCCAATACAACTTCGTTGCGAAACTCAGCGGCGGTGAGCGGCGCAGGCTCTACCTCTGCACGATCCTGATGCGCAATCCGAATTTCCTGGTGCTCGACGAGCCGACCAACGACCTCGACATCCTGACGCTGCAGGTGCTTGAAGAGTACCTGCAATCCTACTCGGGCTGTCTGATCGTCGTGTCGCACGACCGCTACTTCATGGATAAGGTTGCCGATCACCTGCTCGTCTTCGAAGGCGACGGCAAACTCAAGGATTTCCCGGCAGGTTACAGCCGCTACCTCGAATGGAAAGAGCTCAAAGAGTCGGAAGAGCAGGGACAAACCGCACAAGCGGGACCTGGTACTGCGAAAGGCAAAGTATCCGGACAAAGACCGGGTCATGGAAACACCGGCGGTGCCAATGCCCCCGTAGCGCATGCATCTCCAGCGTCATCGCCAGGAACTCCGTCAGGCTCTCCCGCCACAGGCAACAGGAATGTGCAAAAAAGAAAACTCTCGTTCAACGAAAAACGCGAGCTGGAACAACTCGAAAGGCAGATCCCGGAACTGGAAGCCGAAAAAGCCGCACTCGAAACCGAAATGAGCAGCGGCACATTGCCGATTGACGAACTGACCGCAAAATCACTGCGTATATCGGAACTGATCGAACAAATCGACGAGGCATCGATGCGTTGGCTGGAATTAAGCGATATTTAGGCAAAACAAGACGGATTGAAGGCATCCGGAGGGGTATACTGGAATGTTATCCCGGAACTGGAAAATGGGAACTGGGAACCGAAAGCAGAAAACCGGGGACATACAAAACAAACAGGGAGTAAAAGGAACAAATTGGGAAACGGGAAAGCGATCAAAATCATCCATAACGATAAGCGGGACAACTGACACAGCTGTCCCGCTTATTCTATATATTCTATACATTATGGGCCCTCGCGGTGTCAGTGGGAAAGCCGCTCATGCCCGGTATTCCAGAGATCGGTACCTACGGCCAAATACACAGATACTATTACAATTCATGAAATGAAATGAAATGAAATGAAATAAACTAATCGATACTCCTCAGCCGCATCACATAACCGCCTCCTTTGCGCAACGAAACGGTGATCGTTTCTCCCCGGTCCACGATTTTCTCCTCGCGGACGAGTGCATCGTCGGCTTCCGGACGATCGGAAATCACCGTAGCCAATGCACGGCCCTGTAAAAAACCGAGGTCGAAACTAACCGTCCGGGCATCCTCGCCGTTGACCACGCCAATCCAGTATTCATTGCCATGACGGCGCACAAAACCCGCCACCCGGCCGATCTCGGAAAAAGGCAGCACAATCGTCTCGTCCCATACCACCGGCATATCGCGCAACAAATCCTCGACCGGAGAGTTGAGATACCATTTGTAACTATCGGCAAAATGCGTCAGCGGCGAGGTATAAACAATCGCCTGCGCCAGTTCGTGCGGCCATGTATAACCGAGCAATTCGGACGGTACGAACGCCGTCGGTGTAAAGTCGGCCGGGCCGGCCAGCAAGCGCGTAAACGGCTTAATCGCCTCCTGATTCATCGGCATCACGCGGTCATAACGGCTGATGTGGAATTCGTGCCCCCTGACCGCTTCACGAGTCAATTCATGGGGCCATGTGCGCCGCAGACCCGAAGGCTTTACGCAACCATGAAAATTGCACAGCAACTGCAAATCGTAAGTCTCCTCCAACGCATCCTGATACCAGCGCATAATTTCGGGAGTAGGCGCCGGGATAAAGTCGATCTTGATCCCGACCGCACCGGCTTCCTTAACCTTAGCCAGATAGTCGTGGATTTCGGCGCGTGTCCGCATCTCTTTCGAATCGACCCAAATGACGCTCTGTACGCCTTTCGACTTGCCGTAATCGATCACCTCTTTCAAACATTGCCACTGATCTTTATCTCCCTCTTTCCAGAAACGCCAACCGTCGTCGATCAGGTAATACTCCCAGCCCAGGCGTGCAGCGGCATCGTACCAAACCTGCTGCTCTTCAAACTTCGGGGCCTCGCTGCTCCACCACTGCCAAAGCACTCGGCCCGGCTTCACCCAGTCAAAATTGCGGGAAGGATCGGGCGCAGGGCAAAGATTGGTCAGCAGGTCGCTGTTGACCAATCCGTTCAGATCGTCTGCCACGATAGCCGCACGCCACGGGGAGAGCAATTCCCCTTCGACGGTCCAGCCTTCAGGACTGGCCGGGAAACAGACCCGGATCAGGTTCCCTTCGCGCACAAGGCCCATATCGGCAAAAGTCCGGCAGTCGGCTTCGCCGACAGCCACATAACCGTTGCCTACAACCGCCGTCAGCGGATTGACCAATGCTTCTCCTGCGGGAATATTCTGAAACACAGACTCCTGATGCAGGCTTTCGTAGTCGATCGAATAAGGCGCCCAGAAACAGTGAGCCGTGGCAGGCAGATTCCATGCTGTCAGCTCTCGATCGAGGCGAAGTTTCCGCTTCGAAGCGATCCGGTAACGAACCGCCGCCCCATCGTCATAACTGCGAACGATCAGTTCATAGCCGATCCCGGCCCCACGAAGGGGAATAACCGTCTCGTTACAGCGGTTGCGAGCCTGGGCATGGACACCGTAAACCGGATAACTCTCATCGATCCGCATCTGTACCGGGGTTCCGGCGGACCGGACGCCTGCGGCGATATTTTTACCGCCGATTACCAATCCGAGGGGCGACACACCGACGACGGGCCTCCCGTCGCGCTGCACCTGCCAGGTCAGCGGCGCGCCTTCGCCATATTGAACAACAACCGAGAGACGGCCGTCCGGACTGGTGGTCTTCACTTCACCGGCGAAAACCGCCGGGACACATGCCAGCAGGCTGCAGGCCCAAAGAGTTTGCACAAGTTTCTTCATAGTTCAGGTATCGTAATCGGTTAAAATCTTTGTCAGATTTTCTCGGTAAGTTTCTGCACCACCCGGAAGTTGTAGAAAAACTCCTTTGCAAAGACACGAATCACATTGTAGGCGGGAATCGCCAACAACATGCCGAGGACACCGGCCATGCTCCCCGCAATCAGGATGACGAGGAAAATCTCGAGCGGATGGGCCTTCGCCCGGTTCGAATAGAGCAACGGCTGCAGGATAAAGTTATCCACTCCCTGCGCGAAAAGAATCGTTCCCGCGATACGCAGCATCAGGGCGAAAACGCTCAGGTCGGAGGTCGAACCGACCACACCGATGAAAATGCCGATCGCAATGCCGATGATCGGACCGAGGTAGGGAATCACGTTCAACACGCCGACAAACATCGCGATAATCAGCGCATCATGCCACGAAAAGCCGAAAATCAGCAGGCCGACCGTCACCAGCACCGTCATGATTCCGGACTCGGAGACGATTCCTGTAAAGTAACGAATCAGCAGGTTGGTCACCGAATCGAGCGCACGGGAGATGTTTTGTTCGTATTTTTTCGGAAACATGATGATCACCATGTCGTAAAAGAGAGTGCTCTCCTTGAGGAAGAAAAAGGTGATGAACGAAATAGAAAAAATCGCGATCAGCAGACTTCCGATAGTCCCGACGATCGACGAAAGGAGGTTGTTGATCAGATTGATGTTCAGCAACGGCCGGATCTGTCCGGCAATCGCGTCGGCCAGCGAGAACTCGTTGTCCGGAATCGAAAAAACCTTTTCGATCATGTGCTCCAGCGATACCAGCGGCCCCTGGAACGAAGCGACGATCTGGGATATGTTCAACGACGAAAACTGATTGAGCTTCTGGAACAGGATCGGAACAAAGAGCCAGAAGAGGCCCACGACAACCAGCCAAATGACAATCAGTGTCAGCAGTGCCGCGACAGCCTTGGGAATCCTGATTTTCGAACGGCCCAGGTGCAGGCCCGTCAACAGGTCGGTCAACGGTTTTCCGATGATCGCCAATACGGCAGCGATCAGGATGTACGTGACGACATTGCTGAAATACCAAACCAGGAACACGACCACCGCCGTGATCACCGCTGCCACGATATAACGCTGCAATTTGGACATGTTCAAATGTACGAAAAAAAACGTTCCCTCTTCAGGGAACGTTAAAATATCGCGGCAGATACAAACGGATTATTTCAGCCGGGCGATCGGGGTTTGGGAACCGGTCACCTTGTCGCCGAGTTTTACCAGCACTTCTGTACCCAAAGGCAGATACACATCCACGCGCGAGCCGAACTTGATAAATCCGCACTGCGTATTCTGCCCGGCGACCTCGCCTACACGCGCATAAGAGACGATACGGCGTGCAATCAGTCCCGCAATCTGGCGGAAAAGCACCTTGCAACCGCCCATATCCACGACAGTCGTGGTACGTTCGTTCTCCTCCGAGGATTTGGGATGCCAGGCCACCAGGAAACGTCCCTGATGATGACGGAAATATTCGATCCGGCCGCCCACCGGAAACCAGTTGATGTGCACGTTGCTCAACGACATGAACACGGACACGAGCAGGCGCCGGTCGTTGAAATATTCGTTTTCGGTCACCTCTTCGACCACGACGACCGTACCGTCGGCCGGAGCGAATACGGTCTCAGGATCCTCGATTCGTATGCGGGAAGGAGAACGGAAAAACGAAGTGACGAACAGGACGAACAACGCAGCGGCACCGGCCACGATCCATGCGGCAAGCGGCGGCAGGAGCCATGCGCAGACAGTCGTAATGAAAACTGCCAACGCCATTGTAACCAAAATGATGGAATATCCCTCCTTATGAATTTTCATCCGTACAGAGTATTGGGTGTAGTGTTCTTTATCAAGCGAATATAACCAAATATACAAATGCAAACGGCACCGCCAGCAACAACGCATCGAAGCGGTCGAGCAACCCGCCGTGGCCCGGAATGATGTGACCCGAATCCTTCAGGTTCACCGAGCGTTTCAGCATCGACTCGACCAGATCGCCGTACACGCCGCTAACCGAGATGACCAGTCCGGCACCGGCCCACAGCACCGGCGAAGCATCCTGCCACCAACCCATCAAGGCTCCGACAGCAACCGCAGAGACCACGCCTCCGAAGAATCCTTCCCAGGATTTTTTCGGGGAAATGCGCTCGAAAAGCCTGTGCCGGCCGAACACGCGGCCGACCAAATAGGCCCCTACATCGTTGGCCCAAACGATAAATATCACGCTCAGCACGACGAGCGGCCGGTAAACGAAACCGCCGCCAGGAACACCGACACAAGGTAAAACCACAAGTAATGCGAGCGGCACCGCCACATAAACGATACCGGCCACCGCCCACGCGACATTAGTCAGGGGCGTTGTGCTTTTGCGATACAATTCGGCGATAAACAGTCCGCACACCAACGGCAACACGTATAACAGCGCCGCTGTGCCGATCAATCCGGCGGCTACGGCAAATGCCGCAGCAACCAACAACACGCCGATTACGGTGGGATAAACCTGCAAAGGAGCCGCACCGGTCAAACGCGCGATTTTATAAAATTCAAGCATCGATCCGGCAGCAACTGCGATGAACAAAAGGGCCATCGAGTACGGGGAAGCGAGCACCGCCCCCAGCACCACTGCCAGCATCACCGCCCCGCTGAGCGTCCGAATCAGGAGATTTCTGTCCACGCTTTCTTTCGGTTACTGTTCGGTTTCGTCAAACGACTCATCGACCTCGATCTCCATCTCTTTGCGCAATTCGCCTTTGCGTTTGCCGAAAATCTTTTCCAAATCCTCGGCGAAAATCACTTCGCGTTCGAGCAACAATTCGGCCAGCCGGGTCAATCCCTCCCGATGGGCCTGCAACGTGTCGAGCGCACGCTGGTAAGCACTGTCCACCAAAGCCTTCGCCTCCGTGTCGATTTCCTGGGCTGTGCGCTCGCTGTAAGGTTTGGTCAGCGTCATATCGCTCTGGCCCGAGGAGTCGTAAAAACTCAGGTTGCCGATGTGGTCGCTCATACCGTAGTATGCAACCATAGCGTAGGCCTGCTTGGTCACCCGCTCCAGGTCGTTCAGCGCACCGGTCGAGACTTTGCCGAAATTCATCTGCTCGGAAGCACGGCCGCCCAAAATGGAGGCCATCTCATCGAGCAGCTGCTCTTTGGTCGTAATCTGCCGCTCTTCGGGCAGGTACCAGGCAGCTCCCAACGCTTTACCGCGCGGAATAATCGTCACTTTGATCAGCGGATTGGCATGCTCGAGCACCCAGCTGACCGTCGCATGGCCCGCCTCATGGTAAGCGATCGTGCGTTTCTCGGTCGGAGTAATGATTTTGTTGCGGCGTTCGAGACCGCCCACGATGCGGTCGATCGCACTGAGGAAATCATCTTTCTCGATCTGTTTCTTGTTATTGCGCGCAGCGATCAACGCCGCTTCGTTGCAGACATTAGCTATATCGGCTCCGGAAAAGCCCGGGGTCTGCTTGGCCAGGAACTCGCGGTCAAGGTTCGGATCGAGCTTCAGGTTCTTCAGGTGCACGTCGAAAATTTCAGCGCGCTCTTTCAGGTCGGGCAATTCGACATTGATCTGCCGGTCGAAACGTCCGGCACGCATCAACGCTTTGTCGAGGATATCGGCCCGGTTCGTCGCAGCGAGCACGATCACCCCTGCATTCGTTCCGAAACCGTCCATCTCGGTAAGCAACTGGTTCAGGGTATTTTCCCGCTCGTCGTTCGACGAAAAACCCACGTTTTTACCCCGGGCACGGCCGATCGCATCGATCTCGTCGATAAAGACGATGCAAGGGGCTTTTTCCTTGGCCTGGCGGAACAGGTCGCGTACACGCGAAGCCCCGACGCCGACGAACATCTCGACGAAGTCGGAACCGCTGATCGAAAAGAACGGCACGTTCGCTTCACCGGCAACAGCCTTGGCCAACATGGTCTTACCGGTTCCCGGAGGGCCGACGAGCAAAGCCCCTTTCGGAATCTTACCGCCCAGTTCCTTATATTTATTCGGGTTTTTCAGAAAATCGACGATCTCCATGATTTCGACTTTGGCCTCTTCCAAACCGGCAACATCCTTAAAAGTGATATTAACGGACGAATCCTTGTCGAACACCTGGGCTTTGGCTTTCCCGACGTTGAAAATCCCGCCCTGACCGCCACCCTGGCCGCGCGACATACTGCGCATGATGAAGATCCAGACGCCGATGATCAGGATCCAGGGAAGAATCCCGGTCAACAGGTCGGTCCACATATTGCGCCGCGATTCGAAACTGAGCGGTACATTTTGCTTGTATTGGGTCAGCGTGCTTTCGAAATCGCTCTGGAAATAGTCCAGCGAACCGATGTTGAACACGAACTGCGGTCCCTGCTTGGGCAAACCTTTGTACTCTTTCTGCTCGGCATAGGCATCCACCTTGTCCGGCTTGAGAAAGACTTCGGCGCTCTCCTTGTTGATGATATCGATCTTCTGGACATCGCCCTTCTCGATCATCACTTTGACATTATCCCAGTTGGTCTTCTGGGCTACATCGCTACTCCCCATCAGGCTCCATCCAACCAGAAGGACGGCAATCAGGGCCCACACCCAATAGATATTGAAGCGGGGACGTTTGCCGCCCAGATTGGGGGAGATATTGTTATTGGAATTTAATTTCATGTTTTTCTCTTTTGCGGTTCAGTTTTACCTTTTTACAACGATAAACCGTTCACCTATATTACATTCTGAGCCACACTATCCGGAATCGCCCTACTCTTCCGAAGCATAATGCGTAGCAGGAGCGTCGGCCCACAGCTCATCGAGTTTGTAAAAATCGCGCAATTCGGTCTGAAAGATATGTACCAGCACATCGCCGTAATCCATCACGACCCAAACGCCATTGTTCAGCCCTTCGACCCGCCATACTTTCTCCCCGAGCTTCTCGAGCACCTGCTCTTCGACCCCCCGGGCAATCGCCTCGACCTGTGTCGTGGAGTCGGCATTGCAAATGACGAACGCCGGACAAACAGCGCCGTCAAACGCACTCAGGTCCAGCGATACGATATTTTTGGCTTTCTTATCCTGTATAGCTCGTGCAATCGTTTCGATCAGTTCACTCATAAATTGTTGTCCGTTTTAAGGCGATAAAGATACTAAAAAGATATGAATCCTGCGGGGCAGCAGCCCCTTTAGTGCAAATATCCTGCAAATATTATTATTTCGAAGCTCCGATAATCGATTCCTTGAGTGCGGATATCAGCGAACGTTTGACGTACGTCCGGCGCACGGCGATCGTGATCTTACGCGAAGTGGCGCCTTTGGCCAGCGTCTTGATCTGCGAATGCTTCTCCTTGGGAATGAAATCCAGTGCCAACTCGGGTATGATCGTCATATTGGCCGTATTATCCACAATACGCATCAGCGTATCCAGGGAGCCGCTCTCAAAAGCATACTGGGCCGGGACCCGCCGCCGGGCCTGGCACAGTTCGAGCACCTGATCGCGGAGGCAATTGCCTTCGGAAAGCAACAACAAATGTTTCACATCGATGTCCTCGATGCGAATGTTACTGCGCTCGTACAACGGATGCATCGGCGAGACATAGGCGTAAAACCGGTCGTCGAACAACTCCTCCTCGATAATTTCGCCGGGGGAGGTACCTCCTGCCAGAATCGCGGCATCGAGCATATCCCGGTTCAGCGCGGCAACGATATCGGCCGTTACCATCTCTTTGATCTGTAACTCGACCTTGGGGTACTTACGGGTAAACTCAGGGACAAAACGGTGCAGCAGGTAGGGGGCAATGGTCGGAATCACTCCCAAACGCAGTAGCCCGGAAACTTCGCCTTTCAGGTCATTGACCGCTTCGGTAACCCTGCGGAATGCCATCACAGCCTCGCGGGCCTGATTCAACACGAGCGTTCCCGCTTCGGTCGGAATGACCGGTTTTTTACTTCGGTCCAGCAGGATAACCCCAAGTTCCTCTTCCAGGTTTTTGACCTGCATACTCAGTGAAGGCTGGGTTACAAAGCATTTCTCGGCGGCCTGTGAAAAACTGCCGTGATTGGCTACTGCCAACAGGTACTCCAGTTGAATTATCGTCATAAGCCAGCTTTTTCTTATACAAGAATTACAAATATATCAAAAAAAACTATATCCGAAAAATTTCACAACCGTAAAATATTCCAAACATAGGTTGTGAGTCGGGATAAAAAAATCCTTAAAAGATACGATATTACACGGCAACCGCAAGACCGGCCGATACCCACTCATGAGAGAAGCCGCAGTCGCAACGAAGCAAGAATCGACTTTAACGAAACAAAGCGCCCTGAAAAGTATCGCGTTCCCGGAGCCGACACTCGAACCGGCTCCACAACTGCTCGTTACGGATCAACCCCCAGGTCGGTCCGGCCTGATAACGTGGCGGAGCCTCGCTGGCAAAACGTTCCAACACCAGATCGGGCCTTATCCGTTCCAACAGGTCGATTACAAAATCGATATATTCATCTACCCCGAAGAATTGAAAATCAGCCGGATGTTCCCGATACATTTCGGCCATCCGGGTTCCTTTAAAAATCTGAAGCTGGTGGAATTTTACCGTCGTCAACGGCAAGGCATTGATCCGTCCGACTTGGTCCTGCATCATCGCACGGGTTTCGCCGGGTAATCCCAGAATAAAATGCGCACCGACCGGAATGCCCCGGGCAGCTGTCGCTTCGACGGCCCGCAGTGCGCAATCGAAATCATGTCCCCGGTTTATCTCCTGCAATGTCTTATCATAGCACGATTCGATCCCGTACTCGATCGTCACATAGTACCGCTGCGCCAACTCAGCGAGATAATCCAACTTCCGCCCGTCAATGCAATCGGGACGGGTGCCGACAATAATCCCTGCCACTTCGGGCAATTCAAAGGCTTCCGCAAAAACAGTTTTCAGCCGATCAAGCGGTGCATAGGTATTGGAAAAAGACTGGAAATAGGCAAGATAACGATCAGCCTGCCGGTAACGGTTCCTGTGAAATTCAATACCCTCCTGCAACTGCTGCCGGACACTTTTGCCAGGCCGGCAATAGGAAGGGGTAAAGGCTTCATTACTGCAAAAAGTACAGCCGCCGTAACTGAGCGTTCCGTCCCGATTGGGACAGCTAAAGCCGGCATTGACCGACAATTTCTGGATACGCGAGCCGAACGTACGGCGGAAATAACCCGAATAGCTGTTGTAACGCCGCTCGTCACCCCACGGATACATGATCAATTACTTTGCAGGGCTTCGATAAAGCCGGGGAATTGGGTCCATAAATGTTCGGTTTGCAACCACAGCTCACGGGCCTGAGATTCGCGGCTCGGATGCTCGCTTTCGATATCATTCAGATATTCGTCAGACACAAGATGTTCTTCAGCGGTAAACTCGGCATAAAAAACGGGGAAGTTACGTTTGAAATGAATCAACTCGCCAGCGGGAATAACATTCGTCTGACGATATTCACTCCACATTTTCAGAATCTCTTTTTCCGGATATTTATCGCTGATATCATTGACGATCTCGTCGAAAAGCTCATATTCAGCCAATGCCACATAACAGTAGGCCAACAGTTTGGTTGTTTCCAAATGATCTTCGGGGTCCATGTCGAGGGTCATCTCCATCAGCCCTGCCGCCATATCGAAATCCCCTACCAGAAAATGATCGATTGCCGAACCGCGCAATAATTTCAAAATGTCCTGATTTTCCTCGACTTCCCAATCGAGTACAATCTCATCCTCGTCTGGCAACAGATCTATCAGCCTTTTAACACCATCATAACGGAGGTTGCAGGCTCTTTCCACCTCACCGTTGCGTTCACATGTCTTTGACTGGGATAATAAGCTCTGAAAATCGTACTCCTTCGCCGTGCGCTCAGGATAGGAGATTACATACAAATTATCGGCTGTGGGTACAAACTGCGGAACTGACATCGGCTGTACGAAAAGTTAAAATAAACGGCCCTTAAACCATAAGGAAAACGACGCAAAGGTACGATTTTCTAAGTGAAATGCTGCAATTCGCAATAAAATTCGCGGATAAATCGATTAAAAAACATAAAAGGTACAAGCCGGGAATGTTGCCGCCACATCGGCCGCCTTCTAAAACAAAAAAGGAGCGATTCTTTCGAATCGCTCCTTAAAGTGGCGGTTACCTACTCTCCCACAAAAACTGCAGTACCATCGGCGTGAATGGGCTTAACTTCTCTGTTCGGAATGGGAAGAGGTGGAACCCCATTGCTATAACCACCTAAATCTATACCAGATTACTCTGATTTATCGTAAAGTTCCTGACTCAAATACCGCTAACGGTATTTGACGATTCAGGATGAGAAAAGGGCCCTCTTGGAAGAAAGCCTTTCGGGCAATTAGTACCACTCGGCTGTGACATCACTGCCTATACACCTGTGGCCTATCAACGTAGTAGTCTCCTACGACCCTCAAGGGAAATCTCATCTTGGGGAAGGCTTCGTGCTTAGATGCTTTCAGCACTTATCCAATCCGAACATGGCTACTCAGCAGTACACCTGGCGGCATAACTGATACACCAGAGGTTCGTCCAACCCGGTCCTCTCGTACTAAGGTCAGGACCCCTCAAATTTCCTACGCCCGCAACAGATAGAGACCGAACTGTCTCACGACGTTCTGAACCCAGCTCGCGTGCCACTTTA